>WLWD01000423.1_pt1 | contig 266265 bp, 190 predicted proteins | sample 6712731 | NCBI WGS metagenome assembly WLWD01 (sample SAMN12718690, study PRJNA576275) | sponge metagenome | isolation source: marine sponge | host: Mycale hentscheli | place: New Zealand: South Island, Marlborough, Capsize Point | collected 2014-11-01 | reverse complement strand
ACCGGCCATCGAGCTTGCTCCATTCCAGATAGGAAGGAAACAACCCCACCACCTGAGGTCCGAGCGGAATGCAGCATTCAGACGCACCTTGTGGTGCAGCTCCTTCACCCTCTTTGACAGGTCGATCATGCGCCTGAGGAATGCCCTGCCATGTCTGATCACACAACATGCATGCTGGAGCTGACCAATGATTGACAGTAGTTCCCGCTTGGAACATGACTTATTGCCCATCCACATCCGGATAGTCGTCCGTAGCCTCTTCAACTTGGATGAGGGGAGACTCATTGTCAAGGACCGTGTGTCAAGCTGGATGCCTAGGAATACTAAGACCATGCTTGGGCCATCAGTCTTATCCGGGGCAACAGGCACACCCAGGTGTGTACAGCAAGCTAAGGCTCTGATTAGGGAAACTTCACACTGTGGAGTGTCAGGAGCTCCGAGCAGCAAGAAGTCATCCAGGTAATGGATACTGCCTGAGCTCTCAGGATCCAAAGAAGGCCGTCTGCAACTGCTTGGGGGCAGAGCAGAGACCAAATGGAAGGATTTTGTCCACACATGTATTGCCCTGCCACCTCACACCGAGCAACCAGCGGTCCTCAGGATGAACAGGAACTGTCCTGAAGGCACCCTGGACATCGAACTTGGCTAACATGGCACCCCGACCTAGCGCCAGCACTCTCCTGCGCGCCTCGTCTACAGGTGTGTAGTGCAGACTGCACAGAGCAGGAATGATACCATCATTCACACTTCCTACCGATGGGAATGAGAGGTCAATGATAAGACGCCACTTATCAGGTTGGTGTCCCTTTGGGACTAACCCGAACCTGTTCACTTGTATGGCTACGGCACTACTTGGGTCAATGAGTCCCAGCACTCTGCCCGATCTCAGCTCGGACGCTAAAAATTCTGTAATAATGCTGGGTCTTTCTTCAGCCGAGTGCGTATTGGAGCTTGCACCCGTACATTGACATGACCAGTACCCAAAGCCAATCCGAAAGCCCTCACGTAAACCCTTTACCAGGTACGTGCGATAGGCGCCATCCGGGTGGTCTGCCAAGGCTACTTCCCAAGCCTCAGGTTGCATCGGAGATTCTACATGGCTCCACCCAGGTACCGCCGGGAGCACCCGGTTCTCCGGCCTCTTGCCATCGAGAGCCAGCAGATGATGCGTGTACGCATAGCCCCAGCTTTGCTTACTACATTATAAAAAGAAATGCACTGACGTCCCTTGCCTAGTACGACCACTACCTATATGGTATACGGCGGACAGGGCGCTGACGTCCCCTACCAACCTAGCATACTCGTAGGAGATAAATAGACTACTGCCTCCTACATTCTAAACAAGATGTACAACTGACACCCCCCTTAACAAAATATGAATAAGAGCACACCATCACAATCTGCAACGCAGTGCATTGCAACAGCAACAAACAATCAGAACCTAGCAAGTCAGTCAGCGAGGATGCCCCAAAGGGACCTCGGAAGTTCATGCTGGGAGTGAATTCCCCAGTTGTGCCATCGTGGATCGTGAAACAGATCCTTAGTGCAGATTTTGGGGACATGGCGGAACTGTCCAATGAGAACCTTGAGTCGGAGAAGAGGCGATCTGGCGAAGGGGAGGACACTAAGTCAACCCCTTGTGTTAAGTTACGCCCTCTCCCAGACCTGCTAGCATGGTCTCGTGCCTTCACACTGTATACAGGTGTGGTGCTCAGCGAGTACCCTGGTAAGGGCATGGAGCTGGTGGCGTACCAAGCCGGACTTGGAGTCGGCAGACTTCACAAAAATAGATCAAACGTTGTATTCCTGGTCCCTCTGGATGGCTAGTATCCTCGGGTGGCCACACCCATGAATGTGGAGCACGCCGTGCAGCCTCGGGCGAAGAGACGTCGAATTCAGGTGTGCTATGCGTGGAACGATGGGAAGGTATGTCCCGTTCTTCCGTGCCACTATGTGTATTCATATGCAATGTGTGGAGGAGACCACAGGAGGTCTATGTGTTCCCACACAGTGTCAGATGCTACTAGTGGGACAGCAGCAGACTGATCCGGTCCTGCGGCACTCAACTCTCCATGCTTCCAGCATTGGATTGAGTGACTCTGTTACATTTACATTATGCTATTTGTGCTACACTCGAGGAACCAGCAATTCCTTGCTCCACCGCAACTGGTGCATTCGGGAGGGTGGGCAGACCCAACTCATGCACTCTGTCTGGGTCGAACACTCCCAAACCTGCACCTACACATGCGCAACAACAACGCAGTGAGCACAAACCCATGGACCTAAACCATGAGTGCATATGTCCATCAAAGACTAGCACTCATGGATGACCATGGCCAAAGCAAGCAAAAGCAAGCAATAGGCAGCAAGAGCAAGGGGAAACACTCCACCAATGCTCGCTGAGGGGGTAACGCTACCCTCAATAGCACAATCCCACCAGGTCGTTATGACAAATAGGGTTGACTAAGATCAAAGAGAAAAGAAAGGATGTAGGGCGAGAGTCAGAGGTAATGGGAAGGTGAAAGGACAGGGGGGTTCAGAGAGTGGAATGGAAGGTAGCACCGTGGCTAACAAGGCCCACGATCAGGGTAGCACCAACCCAGCAAAGGAAGCCAAAAAACTGTGATACCTACCTGAGCCAGTGCCACCGCTAGTTGGAGGGACGGTCCCCGCGGGGGCCCGAGCAGACTCGGCACTGTGAGCGTCCATCGCCCCAGCCACAATCCTTTGGATACAGGCGACTAGCTCGAGACTTACGACTGGGATGTCTCGGTGCACATCTCCACTGTCCTCGGCCATTCCGAAGTGATTTATACTTCAACAACTAAGCTCAAAGTTACTCTGCTTCTGTTTGGTTTCTCAGAGCTTGCAAATGACTTCTTTCACCCGTGTGGCCTAGTGCGCCTGCATTCTTTCAGTAGTACTTTGGTTAAATTAGCCTTTCTACTTGGCCATTTCTTTCACTGCTGAAGAGTTTGGAGATAAATAATGTGCCATTGATCCCACATGTCTGTTGATAAACAATTCACTAAGTTCCAATATCGGAGACTGCTTATTTTGTGAGTGGAAGTACCTTTGGCTGGAAGAGAATGAAGAGGTCTGCCCATCAAGATATGACCAGCAGTAAGTACATATGACCCATCATGAGAGGTAGAATGAACAGGTAGAAGAGGCCGGCTGTTCAGCGAGAACAGTAGTCAACTCTTCAAAGGTAAGGCGGTGGTCTCCTACACGCTTTCGAAGCAATGTTTTCATTGTTTTGACTCCAGCTTCCCACATTCCACCAAAATGTGGAGACCTGCTTGGAGAAAACTTCCAGTCAATAGAATTTGATGCTGAAAAATTGTTGATAGCATCTGCAGTCTTCTTGTTTTGCAACATGGAGTGTAGTTCTGTCAACTCATTTTTTGCTCCCACGAAATTAGTACCATTGTCTGAAAAGAATGGTCTTGGGAACTCCACGTCTAGCCATGAAGCGAGTGAGAGAAGCTAGAAAGGCTTCAGAAGTGAGATCTGAAGCTAGCTCTATGTGAACTGCTTTGGTAGAAAAACATACAAATAAACAGACATAAGCTTTTACCAATGTGGGTTTACGTGGACTTCCCGTTTGATGTACAATGGTCCAGCATAGTCAATCCCAAATTCTAATAGGCCAACCTCCCGAAACATTTTCTAAATATCTGCTGACATACCAATTCTGTGAGTCCTGAATTGATTGATAATAGTACTAAGAAGAGGGCAAAGAGATGGGCCTAGAAGTAAGATGTCGTTAAGGGATAATCCATTCGAAGAAGCAGCTGATCCATCAAAAACAATTCGAAGCTTGGTGGTAGTACTGCTTTCCTTAATCACTCCATGAGCAGGAAGGTAGAAAACATCGCCTATAGGGTTGCATATCTTCGTCCTTGGTACAAATTCAGCATGTCCAAAGACTCGATATTCGTCTAAGCCTAAATGGAATGCTTGCCATTGATTCTTATTGCATAAGGAGCGTTTGTTTTGCTGGTACCGTCTGAGTGCGATATTCCTAGATTCTCCCAAAGAAAGAGAAAGAGTTTTCCTTGGTATAAGGACTTCCTTGAGAATCTCTTATTGTGATGGTTTGGTAATTTTCTAAGGATCGCTTGTCTTCTTGGCTAAGTAAGGATTCGCTTGGAACTTCTTCTTGAGACCAGAAACGCTGAAGAATTTAGTCCGCATCAATGGATGCTGAAATGTTCATGCAAGGTGAAGAGTTAGTAGGCTTAGAAGTTTGACCTCCAACAATCCAGCCAAACACTGAATTCCAAGTGCGAAAGGAACGGTCAGGCATAGACCCAGATTGGTGGTATAAACAACGGTTGGAGTCGCCTATGCTTAGGAGTAAATCGATTCGACCTGACTGGCCAAATTCAGGGTCACCAAGTTGTTTACCCTTGAGGATGGTAATGCACGAATTCCACTCAAGTCTTGGAGACCATAGTCAGAAGTAATCTGGTTCACCACATGAGCCTAAATGGAAACTTCTCCACCTCCAATTTCATGAGGTGAATCAAGGTACAATTCACAACATACTTAGAAGTCACATACTTCGTCCCATTGAGACCAGATGTGGGGGAAGCTACAGAGGCTCGGGTGGTCCTGGGTTTTCCTGTCGGTAGAGTGTACTGCCACCAGAGTCAGTCCAGTAAGTTTCCTTCACAACTTGTTAGAGTTTTAAATCTAACTTTAATTAATGAAGTGTCAAGTGCTGTGTGTGAATGACTGAAGGTGAATAAAATGTTCTGAGCTTAGGTAAGCTCCAGTGAAACAATGCAGGTACAACACAATGGAGCCCAGCTCTGGCTGGCCAAAACCAAGAGGTGACATTAAAACCAAGTGATAACTACAAAACCTAACTACAAAGAGAACACTACAAGTGAGTGATAACACAAAACCAAAACGTATGAAATCATAATATGTAAGAAAAATGACAAAGGTTATTGTTCATGTGTGACAAAAGTAATTGTTCATGTGGGAGGAGAAGGTGGAGGTGGGGCTCCTCCCACATCTCCCCCTCCTTGAGATGAGCAGTCTCTTCCAGAGAGATTTGAACTATAAATTCTGCCACTCTCGTGCTCAGCAGACAATTTAGCCCTTTTAAATCCATACAAGAAATTGGTAGAGCAAGCTTTAATAATTAGTTCAAACGCTTGTTGCAAAGTTTTAGGACCGACCAACTGTTATTGTTTGGAGAGTGAACATAAGGTCTCTAGAGAATTGGTCATATGTTAAATTACTGGGCTTCTTAACACAACAAATTTTCCTAGCACAAGTATCCCAGTCTATCCTGATCTAGCTAGAAATTGAGACTTAATGTCTGCATAAGCCATACCAGGTGAATTTTTAACAATACTAGACCAAGTACTAAGATCCTGACCTGAAAGGCAGTGTTGAAATGAGGAAGACCATGCCTCTTTAGGTACCAAGGCAAGTTCCTCGAACCTCTCCAAGAAAACAGGAATTGAATTTTTCTCAGAGAGTTTAGGGCAGTCCCGCCTGAGTTGACATTTGTTTGTCTCCTCTCGTTCACAGCGAGCCTCTGTTTGTCGTCGCTCTCGTTCACAGAATTCTTCTTCTCTAGCTTCGCGCTCTGTCTTCTCTCGTGTTGTTCTTTCATCATCCAATTTAGCTTGAATCGCACGTTGCTGTTCCTCTTGACGCTTTCTCTCTATTTCAATTTCTTCCGCTCTGGCTTTATCGTGGTCAGCTTGCAGTTTTAACATGTTTTCCTGGAATTTGTACATTGCTTCTTCATGTTTTCTACGCTGTTCATCCCTTATAGAATCTTCTTCAGCACGCTTAGCACTTTGTTCAGCTAAGAACTTCAAAATAGTGCTGATGTCCGATTCACCTTCAGAAGCCATTGAAGTGGATCAAGTGTTAGAAGTTGATAATTCCAACTGGATTGGTTGACAAATACCAGAAATCTTGCTACACAGAAAGTATTCTTTAGTAGTTCCAGAGTTAGACTCTGTATCTGTAGCACTCATGAACGGGGAAAAGAAGGAAAAATTAAATTACCAAAGGAACACAATGACTCAAAAATTAATGCAATAGCTAGTAAAAAAAAACTTCACAATGTCATTACAAAAAAATTATAGAAAATTTTAATAGTAAGCATTATACAACAACGACAACAATGACTACAACAACAAAAATAATGATGCCCTAAACCTTCCAAACCAGGCAATTGCTAGGTGAGGCATTCCCATTTTCCAACTGTCTTCTGATCTCCATTCATCCACTTATTTGTGTCTTCAGAAGATAGAAGAATGTCTTATTCAGCACCATCTGAACCTGTATGACAATTAGCATTGGGATATAAATTCAAATCAGACATAACCTTTCTATGGAGATCCAGGTCAACTCCTTGGTTAACTTTGGGGAGTTCATCAACAACGTGGCATTGGATAGTAACAGGTTCCTCTGATGGGTAATTAATTGACTGCAGCTGAACTTGGGTGATGTAAGTAGATTTGACTGTTCCACCAGCAACTCCTAAGCTCTTGAAATATACTTGTGAAGTGTTGACTCGGAAAGCGTAATACAAAATTCACCCCAGTGTCTATGGTCTTTGGGTGTTGTATCCGGCTCGAAGGACCAAATGAAGAGGGGAGTATTCACGCACAGTCAACCTCTAGCGAGTCAGGTTGTAAGGCTGGCCTCTTGGTTGATGTCTGAGACTTCCGCTCTCAGTAACAGACTGGGAACGTTTACTGGAAACAATTCCCCGCTCCGGACTTCTCGCTAATTAGCTAGGTATTAATTATACAGTATAGCAGTGGCTTGATAAAATTCAGATGTAAAACGGTTTGAATAACAACGAGAAGTGAGAAAGAGACCACGGGTAACAAAGGTGATACGTGAATGTGATAGTAATAGCATGGACAAAAAGAAGAATTGAGCATGCTCGGTAAGTGTGAAATGATGCATAAGTAAAAGTGAATGATAATTAGTTAGCTAATAGAGTCCAGTTGAGATTAACTTCTTTGGTCTTCAACACTAGGTAAAGACTCGGAATCCTCGTCGCAGATATATGAACGAAGTAGAGGGCAGGTTGAAGTCGAGTTGAATGGCATCCTCGTCCCAAACATGTGAACGAAGTAGAGAGGGTAAGTTCTAGCCAAGTTAAAATGGCTATAGTGTTGTAGACCGCTGCCAGAAGATGTGGGGGAAGCTACAAAAGCTCGGGTGGTCTTGGGTCTTCCTGTCGGTAGAGTGTACTGCCACCAGAGTCAGTCCAGCAAGTTTTCTTCACAACTTGTTAGAGTTTTAAATCCTACTTTAATTAATGAAGTGTCAAGTGTTGTGTGTGAATGACTGAAGGTGAATGAAATGTTCTGAGCTTAAGTAAGCTCCAATGAAACAATGCAGGTACAACACAATGGAGCCCAGCTCTGGCTGGCCAAAACCAAGAGGTGACATCAAAACCAAGTGATAACTACAAAACCTAACTACAAAGAGAATACTACAAGTGAGTGATAACACAAAACCAAAAAGTGTGAGATCATAATATGTAAGAAAAATGACAAAGGTTACTGTTCATGTGTGACAAAATTAATTGTTCATGTGGGGCTCCTCCCACACAGTTATTTCGTGAATACGATGCTGCTTCTTAGCTTTCAAAGATTGTGCTAGTCTAGAAGAAATGAGTGTAATGCCAGACCCAGTATCCATCAGAACTCTGGCTTTGTATTTTCTTCTTGAGACAGATACATTTGCAAAAGCAGTAGCAGGCATGTAGGCAAATGTAGAAAATGTGTCAGAGCTTTGCTGCTGATATAGGGAGGTCATAACACTAGAAGGAGGAACAGCAACTCCGGAGGGAGTAGTAGTTGCTTGAGACTACAGAAGAAGCAATATTAGGTGTAGAAGCTACAGAGGGAGCAGCAGCGGGTGCTGTTGTACTCGAGTTAGTTATAGTTTGTGGTTGTCCGCTAGTCTTGTGCTGAACGTCTGATTTATGTAAGAGACTATGGTGTTTGCTACCACACTCCCTACAAGTGTTCTTGCTAGAGCAATTTTCTATTGAGTGGGAATTGTTTAAGCAATTAAAACATAGATGGTGTCGTCTAGCTATACTGTATCTCTTGTCAACTGCAAGTCCGCGAAATTGAGAGACCAGAATCACAGCAGGGACAGCGTTCGTGATTCTGTCCTCGAACATGCAAAGCTTTAGGTCGATAAGTAAGAAGGACGCGAAGTCGTTAAAACTTGCGATTGAGACAAAGGTTTGGGTGTAACTATGGCTTCTACAGCTTGAGAACGACGTTTCAGAAACGTGAGTAAGTCAGCAAGAGTTGGTAGTAAGTTTGACTCAGAGGTAAACTAGGTAATATTACACTGGAATTGTCCAGTGAAAGATTCTGAACTTATTTTATTGAATTTTTTATGAGCCAAAATATGTATTTTGGTTTATTTAAGAATAAAAAAAACAACATCGGAGGGAAAATTGGCATTTTAAAAGCGAGAAAGGTTTAGGGCATTTTTTTTTTAGGAAGGTCATAAGGTTGGGAGGGGGGACTGGGCGGCATATAGGATTTTGGGGATTCTAGGAGTAAAATAAAAACATTCTTTTGTGTACATGTATTAGAAATCATAGTTTGCAATGTTTAAATGTGTATGGTAAGGTAATGCTGATTATACATTGCAAAGGCATAACTAGAGTACTGAACAATCTATATGGGGGTAAAGGGCCCCCTTCGCCCGACCCCCTCCCTCCCCCCCTTAAATGCAGCCCTCCCTTTGAAATCCTTGTGTCACAACGGTACAGTAGATCTTTTCTAAACTGGAGTTCTTATTTTCTTATATATTATGGCACCTATATGTTATCTGGTAGTTAAACCAAGACAATGTAAATTAAATGAGTGGGTTGATTGACGTTTTCTTTCAGAAATGCAGGAATTTCCAGAGTTATGGGCACCCCCTGGTCTCATTACACTTTTAATAAGAGAGGCTCTACTGTATAATGGAATGCAGAAAATAATTTTGCCAATCTCGTTGTAATCAATAATACCTGCACAGGGATTCATACAGGTTCGTCCAAAAAAATGTTTGGTAGGGGAAATCTTGGGCTTGCGGGGAGGGGGGGAGGACACCTTTTTATTTCAATTAGGGAGCATTTTGTGTTTGGGGGGATATCCCCCCCCACTCTGTTTGAATCCCTGCTGCAGTTTTTAAGTCTTATAAAATACTTATTGCATGGGTCAGAGTACAATATAGAGAAATGTTTTGTGACCATGCGAAATATAATTTTTATGAGCCGAAGGCGAGTGAAAATATGGCATGAGAGTAAATATCATCCCCATATTATACAACAAGGGTAATAAGTGATTTATTGCTCCTTTGATATTTTTTTTATGAAACAAGTTATAGGCATGGAATAATATACCATTAGTCCAGAAGTTTTCATACAGTGTGTCTAGGGTCAATGTTTTCATTGTTCGCTCCTAACTCCAATTGGACTAATTCATTTTATTTTATTTATTTATTTATTTTTGCATTTGTACTTCCATTCAGCACGAAAGTCAAGAAGCCTCGAAAACGCAGTGGTTTTCAACTATTCTGCAGTGCTGAAGCTCGGAAGTTATCGGGAGGTCAGTAACAACAGCTATCTTAAATTGTTTAGTTGTGTGTAGTAATTTTTGCTATGTTAGTAGACAAAAGTGCTGTGATGTCTGAACTGTCCAAGAAGTGGTCCAGCTTAGCAGATGAGGAGAAGCAAGTGTGGCGGGTGAAGGCAAGTGAATCAAGTACATGAACGGATGTCCCCAAGAAAAAGCTTGTGAGGGACTTAACCCAATCGATAAATGAAAATGTAAGTTAAAAGAAAAATATTGTTGTGAAGTTATTCGTAGTGTTTGTTTACCTTAGCTCAAGAGTTTATCAGCATTGGGGTATGAAGGTTATACTTTGGTTTTGAACACATCTACGGGGGACCACAAAGTGATGTGCAGCTCAGAAACAGTTCAGGGCTTTCTTAAGTGTGAAGAGGAAAGGAAGAGGCCAGTAGAAGATACTTTTTTTAAATACATGTGTGGTAAGTGCACTTGTACGCTATCTAGATAAAAATAGCTGGATGTAATATTTCTCACACGTGCAGCTACTCAAGTTCATAATGTTGTCTGTGGTATTTATTCGGAGCATGTAGCAGTTGTTACACACAAATTCAGTCTAAAATAACAAACAAACTATTTTGATTAAACAATGTATTGGATCTTTCACAAACATGAGGTGACACAGTGTAATTAATGTCATAATTCTCATTTAGAACATAGCGCCTTAGTTTTTGTATTGAGTAACAGGGGCCTGATTCTGGTAGGGCCTCCGAACAGAGCCACTATATGCGCAGAATTCTAGCTAGTGCCACAGCAAGTTAATATCCAGTTGACTGACTTCTTGGTCTTTCGTTGCATTGCACGACTGATCATCTGCTGGGGTTATTCCTCACCAACTTACAACTGGTTAGGGCCCCCACATTTGGTCCTTCGAGCCGGATGGTTAGGTCAAGCACAGTCGGACTTCCTCAATGTCCTCTGGTCCCGCTTCTCCTCTTTCCACACCCTGGTCAGAGTAGTTGCGTGGATCCTCCGACTCACCAAGAAGACGGGTCATCCCAAACCAGACCTCCTGTCTTCAAAGGAAACCTCCAAGGCCAAGGCGCTGATCTTCCGTCTAGCCCAGCTCCATTTCCTACCAGAGGTCTTCCTCTCTACCATCAACAAGACTCAACTGCCTAGGAACCATGGACTCCACAGACCAGTAATCTCGTTAGCTGATGCTGGCCACCTCGTCGTCCACAGCCGCTTCGGCCCTCCACTTCGCCTAGCACACACCTATTATATCCCCAACCTGAGGTACCTCCTCAAGCAGGTCAGCCGTTCCTGCCCTTCCTGCCAGAGCCTATGCTCAGCCGCTCCGCCACCAAATGGGTATGCTACCATCCTCTAGGACCACGTTTGCCCCACCCTTTGACTGAACTGGAGTGGACTTTGCTGGACCCTTTGTGATTCACCAAGGTTACACCCGCAAGCCGGTCCTGGTGAAGACCTATGCCACTGTCTTCGTTTTCTTCACCACCAAGGCTATCCACCTAGATCTCTGCTTCTCCCTTTCCACCCAGGATTCTACCCAGGATTTTATTTCAATGTTCAATTGATGTAACAAGCATTATTTTATTTTATCAATCAACTTGCTATTATAGCAGTGTTTATAACTTCGATGATGCAACAAGATCAGTAGCCACTAGTGTAGAGTTCATATGTATTTTTAGACGTATAGTTCCAATCTTAATGTTGCTATAATCACAGTCACGCTTCACACTCAGTAAATAAAAGTTGGGACAAGTTATGTGTTTCTGCCGTCCAATGTTAGGGGAGGATTTTAATCGTATCAATACTGAGTTCAACTGTAATCAAATGTAATCCTCAGTTGCAACATAGACCCTATCTGGTATGCATTTTGCTCATCTGAAGTTCAGCTTTCAGAATCCTGGAACCACCTAACTGTGATGTTATTCATGAGAAATAAATGAAGTGATATGGATACTACAATATAAAGGGTTGACATTTTATATCCTAGCATTATCATTGGAGGTCAAATGGAAAGAGATACAGGTGCAAATACACAGTACCCTTGGAAGTCTTCTTGTGTGTTTGGGGATACACCACATGCCCCCACAGCCTAGTAATTCTTTTTTTGCTGCTTATATCACCTGCTGGTTAATTTAATTATTGATTTCTGCATGCTGCTAATGTCTTCTACTGGCACTACTTTTGCAATTAGCAATAAGGGTAGCATGCCTCTCTAGAATAATCCACAGCAGCTCCACTCAAATCACTGGCACAAGAGTGGCAACACCCATATGAGCCAGCCCCATAGTGCACAACAAGCACCCAACTCAGTGGATAGCGAGATAGAGAGGTCATCAAAAGTTTAATACTACCATTTTCTATGGATTTCACCTATCTGAATTTTCCCATGCATTAAAGAAATTTAACACGGAACGGTTACCCTTTGTTGGGAGCGAGAGGTAGGGGGTTCCCGACTTACCGCCTCTTTGATGTGGTTAGGTATGATTGGCACCCATTGTCTGCCAATTAACCCCAATTTGCACCTTTGGGCATATTTGGCCTCCAGCAACCCCTACCTCTCTTTCACACTGAGGTTCCGCCCTTTCCCCAGTGGAGGAACTTTGGCTAGCTTTTATGTGTGACTGACACCGCCCGTCCTATAGAATCCGCCACCATCGTGCCCTCTCCGTAGTCTGTCTTACTTTCTTCCCTGCTTGTGGTGGATGGGTGGGTGGGACAAATGGAGCGCTATTCACCGCTTGTAGGGCTTCTACTTGCTCTCCGCACGACACAGTACGTTTTACCTGTGGTAGGTTTTGCTGCCTGACCTGGCCATGTGGCCTGTGTTGCGTATGCCTCCGTAACTCCCTTAATTTCCCAGCCCGCCTTAGGGTCCCCGAGGCCCCGCCTGCCAATGTAAGCCTCCCATGTTAACTCTGTTTAATACCTCCATTAAACTCCATTTAACTCGGATCGGTTACCCTTTGTTGGGAGCGAGAGGTAGGGGGTCCCCGACTTACCGCCTCTTTGATGTGGTTAGGTATGATTGCCACCAATTGGCACCCATTGTCTGCCAATTAACCTCAATTTGCACCTTTGGGAATATTTGGCCTCCACTCCAGCCCAATCCTACCACCACTTTTTTATTATTATTTAAAAAAAATTTTTTTTTTTACCGACCTCTACCTCTTCCCCTGACCCTCTGCTCCCTCGTTAATCCCCTGCTACTGATGTTACCGGAAATGCTCTTATAAACACTTATCCGACTACAACCATCCAATACTGACACATACACATGCGAACAACAAATGTTTATTGTCAACTTGCGTGCTCCCGCAGTCTCAGAGGTCCCCAGTCTCTATCAGGAGTCTTGCCCTTGAGTTGCCGCCAGCCGTGTCGAAATTGCCGCGAGGTGATGCCGTGGTGTCTTGATATATAACTGATAGGCATCACTTTTCCACCTTCCCAACATCTTGATAGTGGAGTCTTCCACACCTGCCCTCGCCGCTGTTGTAGCAGCTCCACTGCGGAAACTGTGTCCCGAGTATGATGATCCATCTATACCCCTTGCTTGGAGGGTCTCCCTCACCTGTGAGACGAAGCGAGGCTTCGTGAGAGGTTTTCCCTCCTTGAATCGAAACAATGGACCTGGGCCAGCTCCTCTTGCCCTCAAATAGCCTAACATGGCCGCTACTGGGCAAATTCTGTTGCCCGTCCTTCCGACCACTATGTCCACACCTTTTCGAAATGGATCTGTCTTGGAGCTTTTCAACCTGGCTCTCACCATTGTGGGGTCTTTCAGATTGTCCACTGCAAAGTCCTCGAAGGTAAGGTGGACCGCCTTGTCGAAGCTGGTGTCTGTTGGAATTGTTACCTCTCCCGATGTCAGGAACCCAAAGAAACACAATGATGCTACCGCCCACAGCATCACGCCATCATGACCTCTTGCTGGATCTAGCCAGGCCTTACGCAACATGAGCAACAGCTCCGGGGTGATCGGATGCCGTGGCCTGCGCTGTCCATCCCTCGCCTGCGTCCTCTTCACGCCCCTTACTACCAAGTCCAGCTTAGACATGGCACTCATATTAGGATCCCCTTTACCCTCTGTAATTTGTAGATTTCTCATTGCCGCCAAATAACATTTTATCGACGATGCAGCCAGGCCGCTCTTGGCCAGGAATGCTACATAGTGACACAATAATTGTTCATTAGTGGGGATGGGGGTGACCTTGTGTAGTGTGCAAAAGTTCAAATATCGTTTCTTGGCTGACAAGTAGCTTCTCCGCGTAGAGTCGGCTAAGGCCTGTCCAACGTAGAAGTCCACGACTCGACCCAGTCCTTCCGCGTCCAGTCGGGTTCCCTCAGCAACAGGGTGTCCAGAAGGCCGATTGGTATTGGCGACCCTTGTTGCTGAGCCTGTGGACAACACATTCGGAAACGTGACAGGTCGTTTCTTGACAGGGCATCTGCTGCCACATTGAGCGCACCCTGGATGTGAGTGGCCCTTACCGAGAACTGATTCATGGCCATCAGGTATGCCAGGCACCGTCTGAGTTGCATGGCCTGCCCATTTCTCGCTGAGCCGGAATTTACTATGGCTACCGCTGCTGTATTGTCACAGTAGGCAAGCACACGCTTCCCTCTCCACTCCTGTCCCCAGATTGCCGCGGCAATCACAATGGAGGCCAGCTCCTTCACCGTGATGTGCATGTCCTTGATAGACCCTGACCATGGTAGCATGAACCACGCCTCCTCCATGAAAGCGCCACAGCCCCAGCTTCCGGACGCGTCCGACATAATGGTCACCTGGTGTGATGTGCCCGGCCCTGCTAACATCATTGCAGACGCATTCCAGCCTGCTGCATAGGTATGCCACCACTAGATATCTGCCCTGGCTTCCCGATTCAGCCTCACGAATTGGTCCAGGCGTTTGGTTGCTGCTGCCGCCTCGATTAGACGGCGTATGTAGGATCTGCCAGGCCTGACTGCCCGCGCCGCATGGGACATGGAGCCAATTAGTGAGAGCAGCTCCCGCTTCCTGCACGCCTTCCTTCCCCGCCAGGACTTCAACACGGTCTTCTCAAGCTCGCTAGCTTCTCCTGCGGCAGTCTCACCTCTAGCGCTATAGTGTCTAGTTCTAGCCCCAAAAAGGTTATGGTTGTGGCCGGCCCCTCATCTTTTTCCGGCTCTATCGGCATTCCCACTTGCTGACATACTGCCTTCATCACTGTTGCGTTTCTTGCACATTCCATCCCCCCAGGCCGTCCAGCAGTGATAAAGTCGTCAATGTAGTGGTCCAACCATGCGACACCATGCTGCTCCATGATCCATGCAATCGCATCTCCCACTGCTGAGAATATCAGTGGAGCTGACCTAAGGCCAAATGGAAGCACGGCATCAACATAGGTATCGCCTTGCCAACGCATTCCTAGTAGCCGCCTGTCCTCGGGCTGCACCGGGATATTGCGATACGCCTGTCTGACGTCCATTTTTGCGAGCAGCGTTCCTCTTCCCCATCGCAAAACTCTCTGCACCACCTCATCCACCGAGACGTAGCTTAGTGACGCCAGCTCCTTCTCTATCCCATCATTCATGCTGTGCCCCAGTGGAGAGGAGAGATCTAGGATCAGCCTCCATCTGTTTATTCCACTCTTTTTTGGGATGACCCCAAATGGGTTGGTGTGAATGGGTGTTAACACTTCAGCTTGTTTCACTTGCATCAGTCTGCCCAGCTCCCTCTCTTTCTGGATGTATCCTGTCACCACCTCAGGATGTTCATCTGCTAACGGCATATTCCCTGAACGTTGCTTCAAGGAGACCAAGCCGGAATTAAACCCAATTCGGAAACCCTCTGACACTCCTCGCACAATATACGCCGCAAATTCCCGGTCTGGGTGTCCCCTCAGCTGTTCCTTCAGGCTAGCACTAGACAGTGGGGTAATAATCTTGCTCAGCTCTTGCGGCATTTTTCGCTGCCCCTGCTCCCTGCATGCATCCAGGCTTAGCAACTGGTCCCGGTATTGATATCTCCCTGCAAAATGTTATGGTAGATCATTAGCTACGACTAGCTTGGGTACTCTAGCTGCCCTACTGCCGTTGTTTCCCCATTATTTACACAGTCCCTATTCCTAACCACCCTTTACCTAAAGCCGGGCTTCTTATCAACCCACCCCACTGTTTATTTATTATAATCCTAATTATTGTTTCTATTACTACTATTCTATCTCCTGTAGCTTATATTATATCTATATATATAATACTTATAGCACGAGTCAGAGTACAATATGGGAAAATATTTTACGAGCACGCAAAATATTTTCACGAGCCAAAGGCGAGTGAAAATGTGGCGTGAGAGTAAAATATTCCCATATTGTACGACGAGTGTGATAAGTGATTTATTGCTGCCTTGATATTTTTTCTCAACCGGTTACAATTCAATTTTCATTGATTTTACTCGCTACGCGCATGCGTAGTGTACCGTACAATATAAACCGTACAATATGGGAGAATACAGAACGCTCGCGTGATGCGGAAATATTCAAGTAAAAATATCAAAGCTGCAATAAATATATATATATATATATATATATATTTTTTTTTTAATACTGCACACATTCTCAATTATACACCCATGTCAACAGGTTGTTCCATGACAGTTCCAGCTGCTCTCTCCTGCGCCCACTCCTACTCCTCCTGTCTGGGGCGTTTGTTTCCTGCCTTGCACTTTGTCACGGGGTGTGGTTCCTGCCATACCTGCAGTCCCCATTGAACCTGTTAAATTTCTGGCACACCTCCTGGTTTGCTCCTCTTGCCGGTGACCCTGGCCACGTGCGTTTTCTTGTCGCCCTTGACGGACATGCTGTGGCTGTGTGCTCCAGCGACCGACACACCGAACAAACACACTGAGTACAAGTACCTTGGCCCAGGACTGCTCCTGTGCTCCCGCCATTTTCTGGCGGAATGCCTGATCGTACACCACCCATGATGGCCAGCGATAGGTTTGGCTTGCTTTTGCAATGATGGCCTGGTAGGCCATCAGTTCCGGCACCCTCTTGGGCCGTGCTGCTGCCACCACTGCAGTAAATATGCCGAAGCACTGCAGCCAAGTAGCCAAGTCCGGAATCGTCTTCCGGGTGGCCATCAAGTCAGTGGCTCTTGAACCACCACCACCTGTCCCTCTCCTGCCTGCGGAAGGGGGCGACTTTTGCCCTTTGCCAGTGGGAGTTCCCCGAAGTCCACATATTCTCCCGTGCCAATGCGTTCCACCAGCCGCTTGGGGAGAGATGGGAGGCCGGGTCCAATTGATACCAGGCAGGTGCCTGGCTTTGCTGTTGCTGCTGAGTGCTCACTCTGGCTCGCCTCTCCCTCCATGTTTGGCCCTGTCTTGCCGCCGCCTGCACCACCCACCATTGCTCCACAGCTGCTTCCTAGCGACTCGCTCTCTAGCGAAAACGTGTGGAGCCCCAGCCTTGCCAGCTCCTCCCCCTGCCGCTCTCAACCTGCAGCCATGCGAGACAGGATTGAGAAATAGAGGAATATAGAAAGGAGGGAGAGAGAGAGGGTGGTAATCGTAACTGCCTGCCCGCTAGTCCCTGTCATTATTTAACTGCTTAATTACAAACTTTTTATTTTTTAATTATTATTATTATTATTATTTTTTTTTTTTTTAACCATATATATTCTATGCTAACTAACTCTATGCCGGGGCAGTGTACTGCCCACGCCATGCGGCTGTCCCTATATTTGATATGTTCTCGATAACTATACCCCCCTCTACTCGCCCTTCCTTGTCCACCTACTTCTTATGCATCACTTTATCAAGCTTCCATAGGCTCCTCACCCTGCTACAATTGCCATGATCTACTTGCCCTGCCTTGCTGCGTTTTGCATGCCTCCCTTCTCCTGCCTTGCTTCTGCTTGTTCTGCCTGCCTTGCCCCCATGCTTGCCTTGCCCCCTCCTCTTGTCATGCCTTGCCTGCTTGTCCTGCCTTGCCTTGCATGCCTTGCCTTGCCTGCTTGTCATGCCTTGCTTTGCCTGCTTGTCATGCAGCATACCCTACCTCCACTTGCTTCACCTTCTCCGTGCTCTTTTTTTTTTTTTTTTTCTTCCACCCCTCCATTAACAATTACTCTTAATTACCCGCTGCTCCCTACCGTTGGCATTCCCGCTGATTGTCACACCCGTCGGGTGGAGGGGGAAGCTCCTTAACCTCGCTAATTAACGCCCACCACTAGCCTATTGCTGCTTTATAGCCATGGTCTTACCATCGTGCGCCCTCGGCGTCTCTTCCGCTGAGCCCCCGCCACATTTCCCTGCACTCCCCTGCAGCTTTGTCACCACGCCGTCAATGATGGCTTGAAGCGAAGCTGGGCTAAGCTCGATGCTGCTCTCGTCGCTCCCGTCTGCCATCGCTGTCTTGACTTCGGCTTCTCCCCCGAACAACTCTCAAACGTTCCAGCCGTATCGATACAAATGGAGCGCTATTCACCGCTTGTAGGGCTTCTACTTGCTCTCCGCACGACACAGCACGTTTTACCTGTGGTAGGTTTTGCTGCCTGACCTGGCCATGTGGCCTGTGTTGCGCATGCCTCCGTAACTCCCTTAATTTCCCAGCCCGCCTTAGGGGCCCTGAGGCCCTGCCTGCCAATGTAAGCCTCCCATGTTAACTCTGTTTAATACCTCCATTAAACTCCATTTGATCAGCATAGGTGCACTGCATTAATATTGAGAATCGTAATTTTAAGGAAAATACTATTTTTTGTTACAAAACATTGGTTATAATAGAATAACTTGAAGCATATGAATCAAAATCGGAATCAGAATCAGTATCAATTTCATCGATATTGCAAATGGTGTCGGAATGAACTGAATCATCACTATCAGAATTGCTTGGTATCAGTGTAGCTGCAGGTGGACTGTCTATCAACAGTGGTTGGACGGGAGGCAGGAATTTAACATCTGCTAGACATTCCTTGATGGCTGTAGGAGCCAAGGTGTTAGTCCAATATGCATTGGTCATAATGCCAAGTGCATGCTCTGCTCTCTTCATTTTCAAAGTTGAAAGGTGGCGAGTAAGCAGCAGTGCAGAAACTTCACCAGCAATTGGACGAGGCAGAGAGTGTACAGACTGTTCCAAAGAGATAAAAACATCGTCATCTGGGAGCGGGTTGATGAGCTGGTTGTCATGCTGTTGAAGGCACTGTACTATTCTGCAATTGACTTCATCCAAATTCTCACGATAGGAGACATAAATTCGAACAGAACGCCAATGCAAAGTTGTTTTTCCTCTTGCGCTCTATCTTTTAGAGAACTGAGCTCAAGTAAGCGGCGTTGACTCTCCGCTGGTAGTCTGTCACAAGGAGTGACAACAATAAGAATGTTCGGTTCTCCAGAATGGAGACTCCAAATTAAGCACCTCGGCTATGCCCAACTGAAGATCCTCTCCATACTCGACTTGAAGGTTCTTGTACTTTTCAAGTAGCTTCTTGATCTTGCGAGTACACATTTGAATCATCTTGCTGACTCGAGATGCTTGCTTCTGGCCACCTATGTACATAACGTAAATTTAATGAACAACAACAACAACAAACCTAAAGCATAATTACAACATTGCATACTGTCAAGTATCATTTGAAATTCATCTAGTCAAATTGTAATACACACACTGCAAAGATTGACCATCGGCCAGCAACTACATTACTACATTGTAATATAAGCTCTATTTCATTACAACTAGAACAAACTTGCACGATATTTCTGATTTCAATCGACTAAAAAAAAATCCAAGCAATTTTTCCATATGCAACTACATACTGGAGCATAAGTGATATTTCTAACTTGCAAAGTATAATTGCTGCTGTGTCAAGCTCATGTAATCACAAAATTGTAATGATGAAAATAATAATTATTATAATGATAAGCGATACCTAATAAAAAACAATCTATAATACCAGCATGATGTTTAAGCGTAGTAAGATAAAACACTCGCTCTCTAACAGCAGCCATCATTTGACTCTTCAGTTCCTGCTGCTTGCTACAATTGGCTATCTTTAAACCTTCCTCATACTCCTCCATCTGTGGTCCAAGTGGCACCATCAGGCGACGACATGGGCTTGTACCCCCCTATTCCAGTCTGCTTGGTTGGACCGTTCACCATGGGTGACCCTACCAGGAATACTATTGATTCCAGTTGACTTAGCTCTGAGGTTCATTGGTATACTCAAGCCCCTCCACCACGACGAGGTGATGGATCATGGAGGAGCACGCACGCACACACACACACACACACACCTAGTTTAGATTCCTTTAGAGTACAATAGTGGTGCAATGCATCACTGAGAAGGTCTGTTCTGTTTGCAGCTGACATTTCTTTGGACATCCTACAAAAACTACCAGGTAGGACCATAGCCTCTCCATATTTTCTCCATCTGCAAGTCCCATCCCTTCCTTGTTTCTTGGATTGTAAGACGTTTGACATGCCGACTCGTGAGCATAGCTATGGAAGATGGGCACTGAAACATTGCACACATCAAGGAGATGTTGGTAATTCCCCGGGTGTGCCTGAATAAAACACAATAACCATATAAGACTTTCATTTTAAAACAAAAAAGTCATACCTTCCAATGAGCCACTAACTTGCAACCGATGTCATATAGCACATTAACAGTGTTTGGTAAGCGATTCTGATCAATCATTGCTGATAGCAGATAGTCAGCATATGCCAGTCTACAAATTAAGATAATAATAAAAGGAACACAACATACTAGTTATCATACCTTTCACCATGTTTCAGACTTAACATCTGAACAGGAAAGTCATGGCGACAAATTGCCCCAAACATGGCTGTCTCATCTAGTGCATGATAACGGTTTCTTGACCGCAGAGCATCTCCTGCCTTTTAAAGTCACTGCACTGAGTCTATTAAAATTAATCTCAATTATTACCTTAAAAAAAAAGTTTTATAGTTAGCACCTTTCCTGGCATGCTGTCCACTTTCTGCTTACTCGCCACATATTGGTCAACATCACCTTGAGGAAGAAAGTACGTACTCTTCAACAAAGGACTATCTTCTGTACGTACACGGCCAGCTTTGCCACGTCGACAAAGCCTAAAGTTAGCATCCAGTGATAAAAATACTGAATCTGTTTCACCGGCCTACACATATAATGTAAATTAATCATTGTGATAAAACAGAACAGCAAGATAGGTTCACCATCATGCTGTATTTTGACCAGCTTACAATCATTGATAATCATTAGTCGTGTGACTTATGCAACAATCAATACTGAACACATAACAATTCATTCATTTAGAAATAAATTACAATTAACTGCTTCTTCCCTGACCTTGGGGCATGCTGGACATCTCCTTGGACTGGAATACACAGTGAAATCCAAATCATTCCTGAAACACCTATATAACCATGTGTATTATCTCTCCCATTATACGTCATAAACTTACCTGTACTGCGGAAATGTATTGGTCAACACTTTATAGATATCCCTGTCCTGCAATGGATAACACCATACCCCATTATAATTATTTCACATGTACATATTAAAACATACCTGGGGCTGCTGCTTTCCAACACACCGCAAAAAGTTGGCAACATCATGCAAAGATGTCTGACATTCACGAACCAGGTAGTGAATAGTATTCATGAGTTCCATGGTGAATGCTAGTTTGGGTCTTGTCGGAGTTGCTGGCCATAAACCCAACATAAGCAACCTCTTGGACATTGACAAACACCCACATGATGTCAATGTAGATTCCATGATGCTGGCCTATGACAATGAAAACAAATAGCTAATTACAGTGGCGGATACATTACAACATATATTTACCTTTCAAAGAGACGACAGTAATTTTCTCATTGTACGCTGTACCACAATCATGGGTAATAGGAATGGAGACGCCATCTAAAGGAAACAGTACATACTGGCCATCAAACTCACGCTCAGGATAATGAAAAATATTGGAGTATTTATGATGAGCCAGGCAGCAGCTTTCACAGTAGTAGTACGCCAGAGATGAACAATCTTGACATCAATACTCTGCACTTCTGGAGCAATACATACACAGCTGCTGAGTTGGCATAGCTAGAGATATAGTGAAGCACTGCAATAAACCAGGACGAACTCTATCCCATGCTTCTCGCTGCTTTCTGTGCCATACAGAGTAAGACCGTTGCTGACCAGGACAAGTAGGCTCAGCAGTGGAACTAGAAGCATCAACATCATCCTCCTGGTGAAAGTCACTTGCATCCTCCACATCCATGTCGTCATTGTCTTGTATTCCAGAAACTGCAAAGCTTGTAGATTCCACTACAGAAAATGGAACTCTGCTAGGCCTTGTCCGCTTCTTCCCGGTTCTGCTATTTGTTTTAGCTTTGAGAAAACTCCCCAAGAGCTTGTTCTTCTTCCAACACCGAGAAGACATCGTTGCAAGCGTTTCTCAGAGCAAATTCGTTGCTAGAGCTAGAGACCCTTTACCACGCGCGAAGAAGCTAAAATCTCCCTTCGTGAGGCACACAGGAGGTATTGAATAGACATGTTTCCCACCATTAGCAGTGTATTGTACTTCCGTGTTGTGGGGTATTATTTTGTATGCATCGGGTGTAAGAAATGGCATAACTTTGAGACTATTGCATGCACCCTGCAGCTTACCTCTTGCTGAAAGTTTACCGCTACAGCTAATAGAGTAGCCAAGGATTCCGACAAGACAAGCCGTGAGACGCTTTGAAAGCTAAAAAGAACTCTACGCAAACTTCGTTAGTGGCCGAGGCGGCTGTACGATTTTATTGCGTATGCAGAGTACGCCGTTAATTATACCTGAAGTGGAAATTCAATTATGTTTTCTCGATTTCAAGTTCAATTGCTTTGCTGAATACAGCCCAGTTCAACTGCCAGTTTCTCTGCACGTCGAAGGTTTTACCCTCCAGTATTTTAGCACTAAGTTGAGATAAATTGTAGCTTTTTATTAGCATAAAAAACTCAATTTTTTTGGTTAGCGTGAAATGCCCCCTTTTGGCAGAGCCTGTCACAATTGTTAAAATTATTTTGTAGTACTACTTCAAAAATTTAAGGACTGGTATTCTTACAGTAACAGTATTAAAATGTTACTATTACCATTGTTCGGGGAGCGTAAATTCCCGAGCTCGATTGTGGGTGTGGCACAAGTAGCACCACAGGGCGAAGGACCAGGAGATCAGAGCCTAATGGCGCGGGATGACAAAACTACTACTCGCCTTGCGGCTACTTTCGCTAAGTCCCAAAAGCGCGCACTCTACCTCTTAACAACAGTGGCAGTTTAGGTTATCTGATCACCTTAATAGTTGAGCACGCACAACATTATATAGGTAAGAGATGACATAGGACTCAATGGTTAAGGTCTGTGAATATGATTAAGGATTGATGTAGGTAAAGGGGTGTGTTGAATGGGTGAGAATTGTTCGATGTACTTCTGACTTGTTCAGTCCTCATGCTGACGGACCTGAACAGACTGGGGGGGGGGGAGGGGTGTCGATGGAGGACTATCTTCCTCCTTGAAGGGAATGAGATGAATTGTTGACCTTTGTAGAGTCTTCCCTTGGCAGATGACGTCCACCACTCTGACTATGTCGTCAGTTCCAGGATGAATCGCTGTGATTTTTGCTAGTGGCCATTTACGATATGCGAATGCAACTTCTCGTAGGAATACAACGTCTCCCACTTTGAATTCGTGACTACGTTTGTTCCATTTTTGCCTTGCTTGTAATGATTGCAGATAGCGTGTTTTCCATTCGTGCCACAGGTCTTGATTGATACGTTGTGTGAGTTTCCATCGTCTCAGTGTGGAAAGATTCGCTTGCGATGCCGGTGCTGCTGGAGGCGCGACGAGTGGGCGTCCAACCAGGAAGTGACCTGGTGTTAGAACTAGATTGTCAGGATCTGTCGATTCCAAAGGTGTTAATGGACGTGAATTTAAGACAGCCTCAATTTCCACAAGTATGGAAGACAATTCATCAGTTCTGAGGTGATGAGGTTGAATGAGCTTTCTCATCAGCAACTTCATTTGTTTGACAGCTGATTCCCATAATCCTCCCATGTGTGGAGTTCGAGGTGGGATGAAGTTCCAGCGTAGGTTGTTGTTGCACGCGAAGTGTGAGATGGATCCCTTTGAAGACTGTAGAAGTTGTCGGATGTGATGAAACTCATTGTTGGTGCCAACAAAATTCGTACCGTTGTCCGAGAATATCTCTGTGGGAGTTCCTCGACGGGCACAGAATCTACGCAATGCAGCCATGAACTCGTCAGTGCTGAGGTCCAGACAGAGCTCAATGTGAGTGGCCTTTGTTGTCAGGCAGATGAAGATACACGCATAGGATTTCACCATCACGGGCTTGCGGGTGTGACCCCTCCGGGTGATGAATGGTCCTGCAAAATCAACACCTGTAGATGTGAAGGGAGGGGCTGGAGTCGTGCGAGTCAACGGAAGGATTCCCATTGCTTGATGAACTCCTCTGTCATATGCGCGCTGACATTGAGGACATTTTCGACTCAGTCCCTTGAGATGATTCTTTACTCCTGGAATATGATAGGTGTGGTTGATTATTGAGAGAAGTGTGTTGGTTCCAGGGTGTAGATAACGAATATGAAGACTTGTGAGTAGAAGTCTGGTGAGCGATGATCGCAGGGACAGTGCTATTAATTTCAGAGGCTGCTTAGGATTTTGGAAATCTCTAACTCTAGTGGAGAGTAGCAAAGGTCCCTTACTGTTTCTGGTGATGTGGTACTTTCGAAGGGCATGTCCTTTTGGAAGAGGCGTGTCCCGATCGAGCGCCTTGATCGCTTCTGGAAAGTATTCCTTCTGCTCTAGTGTGAAGAGCTGATCTTTCGTGTTGTTGTGTTCCTCTGTTTGCAAATGAGGAAGTTTGTTCCTTTTGTCGGGTGGCAATTTGCTGTTATTGATGAAACGCCGGCACCAGGAGATGACTCTAACCATCTGATCGAAGCTGGAAAAGTCATCCCAGATTTTCCTATCTGAGGAGGCTGGTGCTGAAAGGATTACCGACTTGATTTCTGGTACGACCTCTGGCAGTGTGAATTGCGGGGTAGGCCATAATTGCTGAGGCTGTTTGATCCATGGCGGACCTTCCCACCATAAGTCCGATTTGATTAGGACTTCGGCTGGTAGACCTCTGCTTAACATGTCTGCTGGGTTTGATGAGGATGAAACATGACGCCATTGAGCATTGGGTACTAATTGATGTATGTTGTTGACTCGATTGGCGACGAACGTGTTGAGTGAATTTGGTGATTTTCGAAGCCAGCAAAGTACAATCGACGAGTCGCTCCACGCTGTGATGGATCGAATGTCGAGTATTGATGAGCAATAGCTCAAGAGTTTTGCCAACATGTAGGCTGCCGAGAGTTCCGCCCTGGGTATTGTTAGTCCTCTTAATGGAAGAACTCTGGCTTTTGCTATTACGATGGCTGTTGATGAAGAGCCATCTGGATGTGTCTGTTGCATGTAGACAACTGCGCCATATGCCTCTTGGGAGGCGTCAGCGAATCCATGTAAGGATTGATTGATTACGCCTGGTGTTGTTGAGTACTTGCGTGTCACCTGGTGTGAAGATATGAATTGGAGTTGTGACTTCCATTGATTCCAGTGCTCGATTATTGATACTGGGGGTTCGGCATCCCACCCGATTTGTAATGTCCACAGTTTTCTCAACAGTAATTTTCCCACGATGATGAAGGGCGAGAAAAATCCCAGCACATCGAAAACCTTGCCGAGATTGGAGGCTATGGTTCTTTTAGTTACTGGCTGATCTGGCGGGATGTCAGGGGTAGAGACTGTCAACTTGTCGCTGTTGACGTTCCAATGGATCCCCAATGCTTTTATTGGTTTGTCACCTGGAGAAATTAGTAAGTTTTCGGTTTCCACTATCTGTGATGGAATGGTCGACTTGAAGCTCTCGTCACTCGAACGCCACTTGCGCAAAGTCATGCCAGCCAGGTTGAGCAGATCACAGAGCTGAGTCCTGATATGCACAGCTTCTTCCACTGTGGACGCACCCGAAAGATAATCGTCGACGTAGAAGGAGTTGAGAATTGCTTTGCTCGCTTCAGGATGTGATTCGGCATGAGTTTCGGCGAGATGTCTGATGACTTGGGTGGCTAGGTATGGTGAGCAACGAACCCCGAACGTGAGCCGGTTCATTCTCAAGTCCTTGATTTGACCTTGCTCATCTTTCCAAAGGAAACGGTGGTAGTCTTTCTCCTCTGGGTGGAGCTTGACCTCCCGGAACATCTTGCTGATGTCGGCCGAGAACCCAATTTTGTGAGTCCTGAACCTCAACAAGATGTCCGAGAGGAGTGGATAAAGGTTTGGCCCTTGTAATAACGTGTCATTGAGTGACGTTCCGTTGCTGCTGGGGGCAGAGGCATCAAACACTGGCCGTACCTTAGTCGTTGTTGAAGACGATTTAAAAACACCATGAACTGGTAAATAATAGTGAGGCGACGCAATTAGCTGTGATGGTACTTCTTCAGCATGTTTGAGATGAACGTACTCGGATAAGGCAGCGTTGAATTCTACTGACTTTCCTTTCCGGTTCAGAGACTTGTCGTTTTGAAGATAACGACGCATGGCAAGGTTACGCGAACTACCAAGAGCTGGAGAATTGCTAACTCTAGGCAGTTTGACTATGTACCTGCCGTCACTGTCGATTTGATATGTATCCAGGAAGTGTTGTGTCACTTCTTCATCAGCTGGACACAGGTGGGAAAGCTCTGGTGTGCGATCAAGCTCCCACAGGAATGATAGGTCTTGCTGGAGGTTGTCTTCCGTTGTGATAATTTGGAAGGCTGACGAACTAGCTGTGGCGTGGTCGAGTGGTCCAGTGACTGTCCACCCAAATATGGTTGGCTGGGCTGCTATGTCCGAGTTAGTGCCCTTTAGAAGTGAGCCAACCACACAGCGACTATAGTCTACACCACCAAGTAGAACGTCTAATGGTCCACCAAACTCTGGATCAGCCAAAGGGATCCCTTGAAGGTGTGCTTCTGCCTTGACCTGATCTAGGTTGGAGGGCGATGGAACCGATGGTAGACGCTTGACTACGTTGAGTTTCGTCGTGATGCTGTTGGAGTCGTCGATCGTGGATTGGAGTGTTAGTTCAACGAAGTGTTTGCTGACTCCGTCTCCACAGGCGCCTGTGATTGTTATGCGCCGTGAATGTCGTTTAAGGCGGAGTCTTGAGGCAAGATTCTCGGTGATGAGAGAGGAAGATGCCCCGGTGTCAAAGGCGACTCTTATGGTACTCTCTCGATCTTCATGGATGGCCTTTGTGATGGCCGTGTGCAAAAAGGACACCTGTGGTGGTGCCTTTGGATCTGCCGAGGAAGCTGGATGATCTGATTGATCCACCGCCATGAAATTGGTGGTGGGTGCTGGAGTTGATGATGAGTTAGAGGAGAAGCGATGTAGGAGTGTGTTGTGTCGCGCATTGCACTCCTTGCACGTGAAAGTGGAGGTACACTCTGAAGTCTGATGATTGAATCCCAGACAGTTAGTGCAACCTTTCCTGTCTTTCACGTATTTGTGCCGGCGTGCTGGGTCATATCCCAGGAAAACCGGGCACTTGAACAGCCGGTGCTGCTCCTTGCATAAGCTACACACAGCTGGACTGTTCTTGGGGTTGGCTGATGTTGATTTCCTGGATGACGTGTTTTGAGAGGGGGTTCGGTCATCCAGGGTCAATGATTGTAGGTTATTTTCTAATGGCTCGAGGAAAGCCGAGAGATCTGTTATTGTGGGGACTTCGGACTCAGTCTTGTAATGCTTTGTCCATTCCTCACGTAGTTTGGTATCGAAATTCTCCAAGGCTAGTGAGGCCGCAAATTGGGAAATATCTATACATTCCAGTTCCTGCATGGCTTGAAGAGGCAGGATGTACTTCTCTCTGAATCTGGAGAAGCCTTGTTGGCTGAATGAGATGGTTTCCTTGGACGTCATCTTGTGTACAAGATGTGGATACACCTTCTTAGCTGACCCGAAGCGCTGAACGAGTGCTTTGATGGCCTTGCGGTAGCCATTCTCCGCGGTTGCATGTGACTTCACTATTTGCTCGGCTTCGGCGCTTTTCATGGCCTTGAGGAGAAAGCACGCCTTTTCTCTGTCGGAAAATTCGTCTCCTGCTCTCTCCAAGGCGGAAGTGAACAGCTGGTGGAAATGATGCCAGTCCAAAGGGTGCCCCGAGAAGTCTGGCAAGTCTAGACGGAGCTTGCTGCCTCTGGATGGTCTTGGAGCTTCGGAGACAGAAGAGTCGTGGTCGACTTTGTCCCGCTTGTCTCTCCTTCTGCCCCTGGATTCATTGAGTCTGACGACTATGTCTATCTGATGTCTGGCGAGTGTTTCTCGACTTGTTACGATACTGGGCTCCTTGAAAGAAGCCGTCTGCTGAAGGAAAGTGGCAATCTTCTTCTGAAGGCGACTGCAATCCTTCTCAAATTCACCTACTGTGGGATCGGAGACTTCGACTAGTGTGTTATAATCTCCTTGGATGGCTTGGGCATCCAGATAGAATCCCAGGATGAGCTTCAAAACTTCTGCTTGTTGAACTAGTTCTGAATGAACTTCGCTGGCTTCTTCACCAGCTTCGATCTCCTTAGAGAGTTGATCGGCTGTGACCTCCTCCTTCTCTTCCAGCAACTGCTCACATCGAAATTGGAAGGCATCATAGAGGCGCTTCTCTTTGTGGAGGTCATCTTTGAGTCTGTGAACTTGATGGACCTGTAACTCCTCGAGCGGAGCGATCAAGTACTCGTCCAGGCGCTTCTTTAATCTGGTAAGTTTGCCCTTCCGAGCTGACCTTCTGACTTTAGCTGTCTCCCAGTTGTTGATTTCTGAGATAGCCTGTAGCTCATCCATCTCCTTGTTGAGTTTGTGAGATCTCTTGCGCAACGCTGGTTCGCCTAAACCTGCTGACAAAGAGTGTCCTTGTCAGGGGGAGAACCTCGTCGTGATATTCGTACGCGAGGCGATGGACGCGAGGCGTAGGTGGTGATGCTGAAGATGATGAGGTGATTGATGATAATCTGAAGGATGACTTTAGCTGCTGTGGCGTAGTCAAATAGCTGCGAGGCGATAGAACTGAACTCACTCAAACAAATGAATTGTCACAACGAGATATCAGTTAACAAAAGGCTGCGAATAGAGACAATCAAACGAACGAAATACAAACGATCGAAACAACAAGTGATAGAACTGAAACTGAATGAGCTGCGTGGCTCGACTATGTTGTAGATTGTTCTAGGTGACTGCAAGGGTCACTGAACTTTCGATAGTAGATGGTGTGAGCTAAGTCACTGGCCTTCCTAACCAAGATCTAGAATCCGGCTCGAAGGACCAATGTTCGGGGAGCGTAAATTCCCGAGCTCGATTGTGGGTGTGGCACAAGTAGCACCACAGGGCGAAGGACCAGGAGATCAGAGCCTAATGGCGCGGGATGACAAAACTACTACTCGCCTTGCGGCTACTTTCGCTAAGTCCCAAAAGCGCGCACTCTACCTCTTAACAACAGTGGCAGTTTAGGTTATCTGATCACCTTAATAGTTGAGCACGCACAACATTATATAGGTAAGAGATGACATAGGACTCAATGGTTAAGGTCTGTGAATATGATTAAGGATTGATGTAGGTAAAGGGGTGTGTTGAATGGGTGAGAATTGTTCGATGTACTTCTGACTTGTTCAGTCCTCATGCTGACGGACCTGAACAACCATTATTACTTGGATACTTAATAATCTTTAAAATAACACGAGTGCTATTGATCCCTAATAACACAGGTTATCACTCGCTAATAGTAGGCCAGCTTTTTAAAAAGTCTCTTGCACATTGTCCCATACTAGAAACTACTCGAACTGTACGTTTCCAAGGCTCTATGCGTGCGTACTTAGCCGTACTATATTATAGTGAATCAGTGATATACTCATACTGTATTTTATAATGTAACTTGGCCACCTTTAACTTACTTTCCCTAGCTTTACATCCGCTTCGACTACCTCCGCTTCCACTACCTCCGCTACAACCTCGCTACCTCTACTGCCTCTGCTATCTCCACCATTCTCACTATTGCCCAGACCGCTATTCTCGCCGATCCTTCGATCGTAGTTTACTCGAGGAATAAAATAATCCTCACCACTTTCTTCAGCTTCACCACACAAAATATCTTCTTCTTTTGTGGAAACCTCGTACCAATCATGGTCACTCATGCTGAAAAGCTAGACTCAAGACAAAAGAAAAACTGGCACTCTTTTATAACCGTGGGTGGAAAGCTTTGTCGCGCGCGTGTGTGACGGCTGCTGGTGGTGCGCGCGTGCATATTTTTTTTGTTGTTTTATTTGTTTTGTTTTTTTGCTGGGTGCCACGTATTAATGTGCAAGGTTAGGAGGTATTGGAGAAAATGGAACGCTTTATAGTCATTGGTTTAGGGATAGCCAGCCTGCCTCTAGTTTTTCTCAAGATTCCTCGACAGGGCCCCCAGTCGCTAGTTCTTATAAGAACTCATTGAGGAGCACTGGGGTTGCTTGTTCTTCTAAGAACTCGACTACAGGCCGCTTTGGCGATAGTAGTAATTACTTTTCCGTTAGTGAATCGAATCCAAGAAACCCTTGCAGGCAGCCTTACTTGTCAAGAACCAGTAGAGCCTTGTAAACAAGTTTCACTTGAAGAGGGATATTTTTGTGATCATTGCAACAGATACCTGTGTAAAAAAAAAACAACATTTAAAACTCACCAAAGGCTCTATTTTAATAAGGAATCTAATTCTTGGTTAAAACACTACCCGTTTCATCCTGATTTTAAAGATTCTGAGAGCAGTGAAGATTACAGTGACTTGGATGAATTTGAAAACAACTCACATTTATCTGATGAAGCTCCTCCTTTATTTGATTTATTCAAAGAAGAAGTCTTTGAAGATGCTATGTCTGAGCTGCCTGTGGATGAATGTGGTAAGTTATTTGAGATGGTTCTGAAGAGAAAATAAAACTAAGCATTTCTGTTTATTATATTATTATTATTATTATTATTATTATTATTATTATTATTATTATCATTATTATTATTATTATTACTATTATTATAATTATTGTTATCATTATCGTTGTTGCCTTTGTTGTTGTTTTCTTATTATAATTTTTAATGTCATTATTGTTGCTGTTGTTGTTTTGTTGTTATTATTATTATTGTTATTATAGTTTGTTTTTTTTGTAGTTATTGCTATTGTTGGGACTATCCAGCAAGTGGAGGACCTGATCCCGATGTAGACTGAAGCACTACACAGACAGAATCAATCCTAGTTGGGTTGATCTGCGTAGCGAAGACCCACTAGCGAGTGTTGCCGTCAGAATTCCAGTTGAGCTAAATCAATTCGTTAATTCGTTGGAAGCTTCGTTGGAGAGTAGAGACAGAGGTCGTAAATCTCAACTCGCTCTCCCACTGATTGGACCTTCTGAATAAAGGTTGTCTTGACCCAGACTAAGACAAACCTGAGACTCAAATACCTTATTAGATAAGATAAGTAAGCTATGAATAATACAGTAAAATACACCTTACTAGGAAGATTGGTGTGATGACCAACAGTTAGGGAGATTGGTGAAAAAATTGTTCACTTTATGATAAAAGCATGAAACTTGGTACATAGTAAGAGTATGACCTAAAGAATATTTTTAGATATAGGGCCATCTCTAGTTTGACCTTTGACCTTGATAATAGCTATTTCAAATAGCCGACAGTTGAGATCATGAAAGGGACCACACCAAGTCTGTGAGTTGCCTCTTACCCTTATTCCATGAAGATTCAAAATCAGTTGCAATGCTTCGCCATGGAATGAACATAGTGATGAATGCAGTAAGTTTCCTTAATCCTGGACAAATCCCAATTATCACTGTTGACCAACCTTTATATGCACTTTGCAAACAATTTCAGTGGAGGTGGCCAGAATTATATGGTGAGGAGCAATTTATTGTGATGTGTGGAGGCCTGCACATAGAAATGAATGCTTTCAAAGTGCTTGGAGACCTACTTGATGGCAGTGGATGGACAGGTGCACTTACGCAGGCCAACATTGCTACCTCTGGCACAGCGGATTCATACCTGAAAGTATCCCATCTGACACGTACTAGGCATGCACATCAGATTACAGCTGCTGCTCTGTATATCCTCCTCCACAAAGCATATACTGAGTATTGTTGTAGCAGTCAGGAAGATTCTGATGGCTTGCAGTCTTTAGAATCCTGGTCTGAGAATAGAGCTGATGCCAGTCCACAGTTTCACTTCTGGTTCACTATTCTACAGCTTCAACTTCAAGTGTTGATTTTTGTGAGATCTTTAAGAGAGGCTGATTTCAAATTGTACACGGAGTCATTAGGACAGATTGTCTCATGGTTTTTTGCTCTTAATCACACGAATTACGCTAGATGGATTCCAATTCATCTGCGTGACATGGTAACTCTGGCTGAAAAACATCCTGCTATTCATCAGAAATTTATAATCAGTGGCAAATTCACAGTCAACAAGACATGACGCAACTTTTCAAACATTGCATTGGATCATGCACATGAGCAAAATAATGCTTGTGTAAAAGGAGATGGTGGTGCCGTAGGCCTCACACAGAATGTTACAGCTCTTCAACGATGGATGGTTGCAGGACCAGAGATAAATGAATTTCAGGAATCAATGAAGAAAAATGAGAGGGTATCAGATTTTCGACATCATGAACAATGTCATAGCATGCAGCTCACATTCTTTGATCAAGTTAATTGGGGAATCCATTTTTTGAGGAGAGTGATGAACTTCTTGTTCTTGATACCAGGGATATTGCAGACCCATTAGTGGTAGAGGCAATGTACGTTTTAAAGAAGACAGGGCAAGTACAGTACAACACTTTTATCACTGAACGTCTGGTTCAGCAAACAAAACCTATTAATGACCCCATCAAAAGAAACAATTTTCCTCTGTTTAGTCGTCCACCAGTGCGAGAGAAGTCAAAATCAAAACAACAGTTACTGTCCCTCAAAAATGATTGTTCACTCTTTTCAAGCCTTTATATATCCTGTCAAAGGCGTGATGGAGATCTTGACGATTTTTTTAAGCATGAAAATCAAGCATGCCCGCCATCTCTTTCTAGTATGGGAAAGCTACGGCTAGGAACAAAGTCTGACATTGTAAGCTGCCTGGAAAACCTGATTGATATCGATGAAGTGAGTAATCCAAAGGTTGATGCTGTAATTTTAGATGGTGCAGCTATAGTTAACATGCTGAGACCAGGCACTGCAGACACATTTTCTGAGTATGCTTCCAAGATATTCTTGCCATACATCACAAAGCAGCTACAAGGTGTACAAAGGTTAGATGTTGTGTGGGATGAATATGTACAATCTAGCTTGAAGGCATACACACAAAGTACCAGGGGTAAGGGTTGTCGCAGGCGTGTAGAGTCTTCTAATACAGTGCCCAAAAACTGGTTGGAATTTCTTCGCAATGAAGACAATAAGAGGGAATTGTTTTCATTCTTGAGCTTAAAAACAGCAAGTATAAGCACTGAATCCACCCAGATAATTGTAACTCATCACCAAGATGTATTGTGCACTTCTCCGAGGATGACCACAAGTCTTGCTCCCTGTACTCAAGAGGAAGCTGACACAAGAATGTTTCTACATGTTTCAGATGCTGTCAATCATGGCCATAGTAAAGTAATGATTCGTACAGTTGACTCCGATGTGTTGGTGTTAGCTATTGCAGCAGTTCAGCAGCTTATTGTTGATGAATTATGGATTGCCTTTTCATCAGGCAAGAGCTTCAGATACCTGCCAGCTCATGAAATAGCACATGCACTAGGTCCTGAGAAGTGCATTGCATTACCCTTTATGCATGCATTCAGTGGATGTGACACTGTATCGTGCTTTGCTGGACGTGGAAAGAAGACTATGTGGAATACATGGAACATATTTGATGAGGTCACCACAGCATTTTGTGCCTTGGCAACTAATCCAGATCCAGACTCCATATGTGAACAACTTCAACTACTGGAACGCTTTGTGGTGGTAGTCTATGATCGTACAAGCACTGATGTGAAGGTCAATGAGGCAAGAAGACATCTTTTTTCTCAGAAAGGTAGATCAATGGATGCTCTTCCACCAACCCAATCTGCACTTGTGGAGCACATCAAGAGAGCGGCCTACCAAGCAGGCCATGTGTGGGCACAGATGTTTGTAGCAGATCCTAACCTACCATCTTCTGGTGAATGGGGATGGGTACAAACAGTTAATGGAGGATGGGAAGTGAAATGGACAGAACTACCAGAGGCTTCTCAAGCTTGCCGTGAACTCATTAGATGCTCATGCAAGAAAGGTTGTAGGAGTCGATGTAAATGTGTCAAGGCAGCTTTAGAATGCACTGCTCTGTGCCAATGTGATGGACAGTGTGATCGTTCATGATAATGTTGGCATTTGTGAGCAGCACTAATCATTCCTTTTTATGCAATATAATGCTTATGTGTCATAACTTATAATAGATTCTAATTAACAAACACCACAGATTAATTTGTAATCAGTTCAAATTTTGCTCATAGTCATTGAAATCTAGTATATAGGTAGGTTACATAGATAAATAAAACACAAGCAAAAATTACATCGTCTATTTCAAAAACACCCATTATCAAGGTCAAAGGTCAAATCAGAGATTGCCCTATAGCTAAATATTCCTTAGGTCATATTCTTACTATGTACCAAGTTTCATGCTTTTATCACAGAGTGAACGATTCCTTTAAAATTTGCACCAATCTCTCTAACAAAGATGGATATATTGAGTTCTGAACAACAGCAGGAACAGTAACAGAGTCAATAACAAATTCCGTAACTAAGTGAAATGAGAATAGCTAAAGTTTAAATACAAAAACAAAGTGATAGATCGACGATCGATGAACATCGACGATCGACGAGTTAGCTAGCTAGTACGCATGAGTGACATAGCTAAAGTAAAGTGTTAATGTTAGTGTCCTTGTGGAGGATAACCGGAACAGCTATTATTATTACTATACCTACTACTACTATTATTATTATTATTATCATCATCATTATTATATTACTATTGATACTAACAAAATTATATTCCTTATTATTTATTTGTCAGACGATATGTTATATGAAGATGAAGTGGATAAATTAGAATCTGCAGTGGATAAATCTGGTGATACTGAAATAAATGATGCAGGTATGTTTTAATAAATAAAAATAGTACAGTTATAATAAACAGCACATTTGTGTTTTCAGCAGATATTGAGGTATGTGAAGAAGAAGAAATTAATTTTATTTGCGGGAATATGAGCTGCACTGAGGGGAATAATACAGCTCACTCCTCGTTAGTTACTTGGTTAGTATACCTCATTGCTATTTTACAAAAAAAGTTTTATATTTCTAATACGGCGATAGCTGCATTGCTAAAGATTCTCTCAGCATTTTTTTGTGCTTTGGGTAAAAAGCATCCTCATTTGTCTGATATTGCAGCCACTCTTCCTACCACAACTTACAGATTACAAAAATTATTGAACACATTTCATAACACAGCCTGTGTTAGGTTTGTAGTATGCCAATAGTGCCTTGCAATATATAAATATGAAGAGTGCATAATCAAATCCGGCTCAAAATAAACCAGTAGAAGGTGCTTGGCACAAATTAGAAGGAATAGGTGTGATACACTACTGCTTAAATCAGTTTGGACAACTACAGGCAAAGAATTATTTCGTCCTGTCTGACCGATTGTGCAGCTTGGAGAAGTAGGAATAAAGTTGAGGGATTGATGAGCTCTATATATTATGATGGACGAATTTGGGCTGAATTTCAAGAATATAACGGAAAGCCTTTTCTATCACAGCCTTTCACATACCGTCTCATGTTGAATGTCGATTGGTTTAAACCATATAAACACCTTGAATATTCTGTTGGTGCAATGTATTTGACTATTATGAATTTGCCTTGCCAAATCAGATTTAAAGAAGAAAATGTATTGTTAGTAGGTTTAATTGGTCCCCATGAACCTAATCTAAATATTAATAGCTTTTTGAAACCATTAGTGGAAGATCTTTTAGAATTTCTTGAAGGAGTACCTTTAAACATTGATGGAAATATGCAAGTGGTGAGATGTGCTCTTTTGTGTGTAGCCTGTGATATCCCTGCATCATGAAAAGTGAATGGATTTCTTGGCCATGCAGCTAAATTAGGGTGTTCAAAGTGTTTAAAGCAATTCCCGGGTGGAATTGGAACGAAAGATTATTCTGGCTTTGATTAATCACAATGGCCAATTCGATCAAATGAACAGCATCGAAACAATGTCAAAAGAATCCTTAGATGTAAAACTAAAGCTGAACAAGCAAGCTTAGAGTCCTCGTTAGGATGTCGCTATTCAGTACTTTTGGAGTTACCTTACTTTAACCCCATTAGAATGGCTATAATTGACCCGATGCATAACCTGTATCTTGGAACAGCAAAGCTGGTACTTAAAAGAATTTGGCATAACAGAGAATTAATAAAAAACAAGATTATGAAAGTATTCAAAAAAGGGTCAATTCAGTGTATATACCTCCAGGACTTGGCAGATTACCATCTAAGATAATGAGTGGTTTTGCTGGGTTGACAGCAGACCAATTAAAAAATTGGACAAACATATTTTCACTTTTTGCTCTTTATGATCATCTCCCTTCAAATGACCTTGAATGTTGTCGTCACTTTGTGTTGGCATCAAGGATTCTTTCACAGTTACAGGTATCTATGAGTGATGTTCAATTAGCTCATGCACTTCTACAACAGTTTTGTAGGTGGGTAGAAAGAATGTATGGTGCTTCTATTGTTACTCCTAACATGCATTTACATTGTCACTTAAGAGAATGTTTGTTGGATTATGGTCCAGTATATAATTTTTGGCTGTTCAGCTTTGAAAGATATAATGGAATATTTGAAAATTTTCCAAGTAGCACTCGATCTTTAGAAGTTCAACTGATGCATAGGTTTCTTAGTGATTTTTTTCTGTCTGAATTTAATGTTCCAGAAGCTTTTCATTCCGAGTTTGGGAAACTACGAGAGACCATTTTAAGTCCAGTTGTTCACGGTTCTCTAAACACCACCCTTTATGGCATTCCTACAAATTTTAGCACCATAGACTGGCAGTTTCACTACAGTGATAGTAATATAGATACACCCAATTCTTATAGGTTATCAGTGTTCAATGAACATCATATTAGTGAACTTCATTCCTTGTTTCACTTCCTTTATCCTAAAATACCATCCATTGACATTATAATTACTTCATCATTTCGTAAGTATTCATCTATAACATATGCAAATACTCGATATTTGTCCCGGGATTACAAAGAGTCACACATTGATTGCTTCACACTGGCTCAATCATGTTTTAAAACATCAAATCCATCCATTCATCCGGTACTAATTCATTTTTTTGTTCATATGTCATTTCAACATAACGACAGAGTTTATGAGCATATCTTGGTTCATATATACTTGGCTAAAAGAACATTCCGCGAAGAAGTGCTTCGGAAGTCCTCTGGAAATGTGGTGGAAAGACCTTAATGAAACGAGTATGCTGTCATTTCTTCCTGTTTAATGCCTGCTTGGCCATTGTGCATTCATGGATATAACTTATGAAGAACAAACTATGCTATTGGTATGTCCTACAAGAAACATTAAACTTTGCTAGTTTGTTACTTGCTGCTTATACGTCATAATTATATCATTTTGTCTCACAAATGTAGTCTTTTGTGTTTCTAATAGTCAGGTTCACCTAATAATCTTGTCTGCATAATGTCAAAATCACGAGTTCTAAATTTTGAACAGGGCTTGAAGTTTGATTAAAAGTGTTTCTATCTAATGTTTCTGCTACAGTGTCAACTCTACTGAAAAATGTACAATCTTTGGTTACTGCATAATGCCAGGTGATGTTAAACCTGCCTTGTGCAGCAATATGCATGCAATTGAAGGGATGTGATGTTTATGCTGTTTAAAATACTGTCATATTGTTGGGGTTGCGGAGATTGGACAATCTATTCTGTGACTGTATCTCTTTAAACAATTTAAAAATATTGTAAGGATAAAGTTTCCTCTGAATGTAAAATGTTATAATATGTGGCTTTATTTTATGTTCCAAATTAGACTGAAAAAATATGGACATTCATGTCGAGTTAGGAAGGTTCACAACGACAGAAATAGTTCAGGACATCAGTACTTGTATGTAAAGGCATTTATATCTAGCCCCTCCCAGCTCTAATGTCTATGGCCTGTGTACTGCATTTTATGTGATTCTTTATGTGTGTGTCTGTTTATGTGTATGCGTTTGTTTGTGTTTGTGTATGTCTGTTGGTGTATGTGCATGTGTGTGTATCTGTGACACAGATACACAAACAGACGTATATGTAATGAATAAATGTAGTCATATCTTTTTTGTAAAGGGGATTCTATTAGATATCAGGCAGACTAACAGACCAACAGATAGACAGATTTGTATTCTGAATTTAGTAGTATATTTTCCTGGCGAGTTGGTAACCAAATTCATTGTATTTTTTTAATAACTAAGTTTGTCTATGAGGCAAGAATTTTGCAAATAGCTGATTTGAAAATTTAATTATTTTTAATTAGACCTGTTTGTTTTATTGTTATTATTATTATTATTATTATTATTATTATTATTATTATTATTATTATTATTATCATTATTGATATTATTATTACATTAATTTATACTTTGTGAGGATGTGTAGCTAAGTATGAATCTCTTGCTCCATACACTACAAGATTCTACATTCAGTAAACGTTGCACACACATGTCTTTAAGTCCATTTGAAAATTCAGGACTTATATATCTTCTATTCAAGTTCCCACTTGAAATTAGAAGAGTAAGTCATAAATTACACCATTATCTTAAACACAAATGAAGTGACCCTGAAAATGTTTACTAAAACACCCCAGTTATTGTTACTATAGAATTTATATTTTAGCTAAATTCATGCAGAACGTACAGTATAATAGCAGTAACAAACAGAAATACCAAGTTATATTGGATATTGACGCATAGCAACATGAATTTTATGATCATTAAAACAAGGTCAACAATGTAACAAACTTTTTTTTCTTCATTATTTACTATTTGCTTTTGCCCTATCATGCCAGCACAATATGCTCATTGCTTCCAACAACCTATTTTGCTCAAACTTTTGTTGAAGAATTGTGGCTGAGATACTCGCTTATAATGTTTATCTCCCCTTGATCAACAGACTTGAGATAATCTCCTACTAAGTGGTACTCAAATTGAACTTAAGTGTTTGTGGCCTTGTTGTGGACTAAAACTTAGGAGTGTGGTGGGGTAGTTCAAACACACACTGACAAACACAATGTCAGCAGCTGCTACTCTACTGCATGTACTACAATTTATTGCTAAGCAACAAAAGCCTCAATACATCAACTAACAATATTTCAGCTGATTGACAAACATCACAGGAGAGTAGTATGCTACACAAGAGCACACACACACACATACATACCAAGAAGCCTATATCACATGATTGTGATCCACATTTCACAGCTCCCTCTCTCCTTGTATAGTCTAGTCCAGTAATTATACCATTTTTTGTGAAGTGAACATGAATTCACAACTACCTAATAAATTAACTGATTAGTGCTCATCGTGCATAAACTTTTTCAACCTGACATCTTGTATTACATAAAAAGGTATCACTCTACTTTTAACCTCCCAACACCCCATCCCCCCCCCCCCCCCCCCCACTTCTCCAGAAAAGAATTATTAGGCTCCCTCTGCTCTCTCTCCATGTAGCTTAGACAGTATTAACATCAAGCCATATCATGTTCCTGACCATACACTTTGATGAAGTCTTGCAGGGACATAGGAATATGGGGGGGGGGGGGGGGGGGGGGGGGGGGAGGAGGAGGAAACAATTGCCCCCCCCTGCACTTTTCAATATGGAGCATTGCCCTACTTTTTGGCTTTATTGACACATAGCTGCATTATTTTAATAAAAATTATCATACATGCTGCATAGCTACAGAATTAATTTTATGGCTATGCACTTACTCAGTGACTTTATGGTTTGCATCACCACGATTCCTTCTACTGGGATAGCTACACCCTCTGAATAAAAAAAATCCCAGTATTTTCTAACAATTCATTTGAAAAAATTCACACAAGTGAACAATTCAACCATTTATGGACCCCCCACTTTGAGACTGCTTCCTACACCTATGTGTTGGTTATCTTATGTACACAAGCATACCAAACTCATGTAACAATTAGGTGCAAGCTGCAAATTGTGATATTTCCAAACAAACATTTGATGGAGAGTGTCATAGTAAGTTTACACTGAAAGAGTTGCTGAAGCATACACTTTTGACATTTTGGGAAATCCGTGCTAGACTGCCATCAGTGATTACTATAAAACTCCAGAATCAAAGAAAGCCTCTGTCACACCAGTTCTTCTTCAACAATCTTAAGTGAAAAAACGAAACAAACACAACTAACTGGTCAGCTGAACAAACATTTCAGTTAATACAGTTTTGAGCAATCAGCAAAGTCTGACCAAAAAGTAAATGATCATAAGATTTTTGCGATGTAAAACCTATTGACATGATGAACACAAATGCAAGTGTGCTTGAGTATGGTCAGATATTGTACACTGTGCCAATGCTTTTGATATAAATGGAGGTAGTTGATCAGAAGTGTTGGAGGTAGACATTCATGTACTACAGAGATTTCTGGCAGCGTCAACTCAAGGCCTCCAATGTTGAAAACTTTATAATTGGCGAGTATGATCAGAGGAAGATTTTTCTGCAGTTGTTTATTATGACTCCTACCAAGTTTGAAGAATAGCATCAAGGTAATCTAGTGTTCAGGAGTTCTTAATAGTAATGTAGCAGTTGATTTCTTAATTGTTTTGCTGACCAGTAAATTTAAATATTAGTTTTAAATAATGAAAGTGTTATTGCAAATAATTAATTTTATTTTAGCTAGTAATCCATTCTCCCATTATGTTCACTCAGTGGTTTACCAAGTAACACACACACACACACACACATACACACACACACACACAAACACCATAGTCTTTAATCATCTGCCTGTTTTCAATGATTCAAAGTAAAGTGTTGTCAATATTATTTTTTACTTCTGCATTTTTTCTTTTGGTTTGTATATGCTGAGTTAACCCTTAATGTGCATGTGCGAGAGGGTTATAATACTCAGTTTGTCTGTCTGTCAGTCGTTCTGTCACACAACAGTGCCAGTGCGATTTCAGTTGAATAGCAATTTTTTTTCCATTACATTTTTGAAGGGGCAAATTACACATCGTACTATTAGTTCTATTACTCAAACAAATAGGAGTGATGCTGTTGTAAAGGGAAAGGAGCCCTACATCCCTTGGATTATTTCTCTTTATAAAAATGTGTGTGTGGTCATGGGTTGTGTGTACACATGTTTTACAATTTAATTTGTCTTGTCAGATACATGTGATCTTTTTATGAACCCTTTCAATGCTGTAACCACATAATTATTTGCGGGTGGACAGGCCTGTGTTTTCCGATTTTCTAAAATCTGTTCACTATATATTTTTTTATACGCAGAAGAGGTGATGTACTTCATTTAGAAAAATTAACCCATATGGGCATGTTACGTTGTTTTTAATGTCAGAAAACAGAGGTTGAGAAATTGATAGTGTTGGTATAATAGTGTGTGGGTGTATTGAGTATGTTGGGTATATTGGTGTGTAGTGAGTGTATGGGGTATTGAGTTTATATGGGTATATTTGTATGTGTGGCTTGCTTACCACTTATTATCTAATTGTATTTATATCATAGTTGCTATGGTAACAGCTATGGATTAAAATATTATTCCCTAGTGTTATTCCCATCCAATCGCCTGCGGAAAAAAATATTTTGTACCACAAAGGGAGTTAAAATTGCACACAGAAGAATATTTTGTTGACAGGTGCACAAATAATTATGGTATGTGCTTTTAGCCGTTGTTGTGCATTTTGTGTGTATTGTACACAAATATAGTATCTTTTATTATCACAACTTTATTGTCAGTTTTGTGGAATAAGTTTAGGTTTCTAAATTTAATAATTGTATAGCCCATAATGGTAATTAATTGGAGAAAAGGAATTGGTATTTTCGCTGATATTCAATATAATGTAGGTCATTGCTTTTCTATTGTGACATTCGCTAAGTATTTACTGCTTTGTGACTTGGAATGATAATTCCTTATCATATTTCTGGTTTAATATAAATAATTGCCATCAATAAATACATAGGAAAGGGTATAGTTTGGTTGGTATGTTTGTAAGTATGGGTGTATAGTGATCAAGTATTTTGGGATAGGTGTCGATTCTGTAGTACTTTTAACATCTAATGATTAATATGTTTACTCATGCCATTATGCGTTTACCTATGATCATTGCAGATTGATAATCTATTATGAGTGTGTTTTTATCTTATGTATAATATTTTTATGTGCACTTCATATTGATTTATTTCTCTACAGAGTTATGAGCGCCTGGTCAAGGCGGTGAGGGAAGGACGGAAGAGGAAGCTGTGGTCAGATGTCACACCTGACATGATGTCAGATGAAGAACAAGAACAAGACGAGAAGACTTTTACGCCATCCTCTGTCATATCACTCTGGAGTATTAAATAAGTTTACCTAATAGTAAGATGTCTACTAGGACAGCCATCAAGTCATCCAAGAGGAACCAGGTGAAGGGATTCATTGAAACAAAGACATGCTCCACGAGGATATAAAAAGTGTACTGGTTAACGATGCTACGGGAGAGGAGGACAATCAAGAAATTGATGAACAAAATGAATACGTAACAGTTTATGAGACATTAATTAGCAATCATTACTTAATGAAATTTTTTTGTGACTTTGGATTCTTAATATCCTGGGTGGGTGTGCGGGACCGTCCAGATCTTGTCCCGATGAAGTTGAGTATACCAGTTAGCAAGTAGCTAATGTCAGATCCCTTGAAATATAGACTCACTAGCGAGTAAAGATTAATACCAACAGATGGCAGTATACAGAGTAACTGACATTAATATTGGAATATTGGTAACTAACAAAAATGATGCTTTGTTTACTGTTATAAACAAAAGAGGAATGACATCGACGATCGACGACATCGACGACTAACTCCGAGGACATCGACGAGGTTAAAACTGAGTATGCGCGTATGAGTGAGTATGCACTTATGAGTGAGTATGTAACAGAGTGAAGCTAGCTAATAAGTTATGAAGATATGTCTTGTGGAGGGCTAGAACCCGAACATTCTCCGGGGGGGGGGGATGTTTTCTTCCAATAAGGGTACGAGTTTATGAATGGCTCTCCTGTAGACTCCCTTTTGAGTTTTTACAGTAGCAACTCTGACCAAACCGTCGGCTCCTGGGTGAGTTTGAGTTACTTTTCCCAATGGCCATGATCGAATAAAGAGATCAGAATATTTGATGATCACTATGTCACCCACTTGTAGTGATCGTTGAGGCTGCTTAAACTTGCTAATTCTGTTTAGCTGAGTAATGTAGTCACTGCTCCATCTTTGCCAGAAGTCCGCTACAAGTCGTTGTTGCAAGTTCCATCGGGTAAGTCCATTTATTTTGCGTGTTGTAAGATCAGGAACAGGAACTGACTTGAGTGCTTTGCCAATTAAAAAATTACCAGGGGTGAGAACCTCTATACCGTCATCTGAAGAAGATTCCAGAGGAACTAGAGGGCGGCTGTTGAGAACTGCCTCTATCTCAACTGTGATTGTATACAGTTCGTCCATAAACAAGTTGTGAGAGCCTATCACCTTGTTGAGAAGTAGCTTCATCGATTTCACAGCAGCTTCCCACAATCCGCCAAAGTGTGGAGATCGAGCTGGAATATGGGACCATTTGATATTTTTAGCTGTGCAAAAACGAATCACGGCATCCTGAACTGTAGTCGAATTTAGAGTGTTGTAGAGGTCTTTCAGTTCCCGCTGAGAACCGATAAAGTTCGTACCATTGTCGGTGGTAAGAGTTTCGGGACAACCTCGACGAGCCACAAAACAACGGAGAGCAGCAAGAAAACCTTCTGAGGAGAGATCTCGGACGACTTCTAAGTTTACGGCTTTCGTGGCCATACAGACGAAAACACAGATGTAAGTTTTTACCAACGTACGTGCTCGAGTATACCCACGCTTGATCATAATAGGACCAGCGAAATCAGCTCCGGTATGGTGGAATGGAGAAGTCGGTGTGACTCGAGTAGCTGGCAACTGACCCATGAGTTGAGTAGTTGTTCGAGAGTAGGTCTTTCTGCAGCGAACACAGGCTCTAGAGACACTCTTTGCAAGGTGCTTGACTCCAATCACATAAAACCGTAGAGATAAAATAGCAAGCAAAGCACTAGGGCCAACATGCAAGTTATCAACATGTAACTGGACACAGATTAACTTAGAGAGTCTATCAGATCGATGTAGGATGATGGGATGTTTCTGGCTGACAGTCAAAAAAGAATTCTCCAAACGTCCACCAACACGAATTAGACCTTTGTTATCTAGATATGGGTGGAGATGAAAAATCTTGCTCTGTTGAGAAACTTTTCCAGTAGCCTGAAGTGAGACAAAATCAGCCTTGAAGCAGCGTTCTTGACTGAGCTTCACCAGTTTAGTTTCTGTGTTCTGTAATTCCTCCAGAGACAACTGTGGTGACTGAGTTCTGGAACTAGGCAATAACCTGCAGTTGGTAACAAAACGTATACACCATGACAAAACCCTTTTAAGGTGAGTGTATGAGGAAAAATCCTCAGTGATGTCTTCTGGAGGAGGAGAGGTGATCAGAACTGCAGCTTTAGTCTCAGTTAAAATCTTCTGATTCCTCCAATTAGTACGACATGGCCACAGAGAAGGAGATTCGAGCAGCCAAGGAGGACCTTTCCACCATAGATCATGTGAAATCAGTTCACTTGGAGATGCTCCTCTGGATGCCATATCAGTAGGGTTGCAGTCTGTAGGAACATGTCTCCAATGTGTGGATGGAATACGGCTAACTGTGTCCATGACTCTGTTACAGACATAAGACTTGAGCTTTGCAGGTGGAGTAGACAGCCAACACAGTACAATGGTTGAATCACTCCAGGCATATATATCTGTAAGGGAAATAGAAAGAGCATTAGAAACAGTAATAAGAATTTTACTTAACAACTGAGCTCCACAGAGTTCTTTTCTTGGAGTGGTAGATCCACAGATAGGAGTGACTTTAGTCTTGGCTATCAGCAGTGAAGTTGAGACAGATGTGTCAGAGTAGACAGCTCGTAAGTAGACAACTCCAGCATAGGCAGAATCTGAAGCATCACTGAAGCCATGCAGTTGGAGACTTCTGACTTGCTTTCCCTTTTCCAGGTGATAGCGTGGAATAGGATGTGAAGTTATGAGAGAAAGTTCCTCTCTCCATTTTTTCCATTTATGAGAAATGTTTTCTGAGACAGTATCATCCCAAGCCAACTTCAATTTCCAGAGTTCTTGGAGCAAAACTTTGACTACAATTGTACAGGGAGCAAACCATCCAAGAAGATCGAATGTTTTGGCAACATCTCTGACGCTATTTTTCTCTTTGTTGGTTCGTCATCTACATTGAACGTGGGAGTTGAAACGTGAAGAGTATCCTTCCTGGTGTCCCAATGAAGGCCAAGAGCCTTGTGGCATTCTGCTGGAGGGGAGATAAGCTGAACACCGTCGTCCTCTCGCATGTTCGTAGGAACATTTTTCACCACGCTAGCGTCGTTCGATCTCCACTTCCTCAGCCACATACAAGCGCAATGCAGAAGAGCGATAAGTTCCTCTTGAACCTCGATCGCTTCCGTTGAGGTTGCGGCTCCAGTTAGGCAATCATCCACATAGAAGTTAGCGATGATCTTAGCAGCTCTAGGATATTGCTCTTGATGGTCTTTAGCGACTTGACGCAGAACTTGAGTAACCAGAAATGGAGAAGACGTCACTCCAAAAGTAACTCTCGTCATTCGCATGTCAATGACACCCTCCCCCCGGGGAGCTGCTTGCAAGAAGTGGTGCAAATCCCGGTCATTCTTGTGTAGTTCTACCTCACGGAACATTTTGGAAATGTCAGCACTCATACCAATAAGGTGAGTTCGAAAACGAAGAATGACATCGGTGAGCATGGGGTAAAGGTTTGGGCCAGGAAGCAGAATGTCGTTTAGAGAGAATCCAGACGTGGTTGTGGCCGAAGCGTCAAATACTATTCGGAGTTTAGTAGTTGTACTGGACAACTTGACAACACCATGAGAAGGTAGGTAGAAAACTGAAGACTTCGGCGTAGCCAGGTTCTCAACGGGAACGGGTTCAGCATGACCTAGTTCCTCGTACTCCTGTAGCGCTTGAGTGAAATTCTTGTACTTTCCCTTACGTTGGAGCGACTGCCGATTTTGATAGAATCTTCTGCTGGCTTGACCACGAGAATCCCCTAAGGAAAAAGGAACAGACTTAACAGGTAAGCGAACAATGTACCTACCCTCCTCATTTCGATTGTGGGTCTTTTGGAAATGATCTAGAGCTTGAAGATCCTCGTCCGAGAACTGTTTGTGATCCAAGGGTGCTTCCTCAGTTTCCCAAAATGCAGTCAGTAGATCGTCAGTAGTGGGATCAGAGGCATGGGAATGTAGACACAGGTGAGACTGAAGTGGAGGGGGTTCAGGAATACACTTTCCTCGGATAGACCAGCCAAAAACTGTCTCCCAAGCGTGAAGAAGACCATCCTGTGAAGAGCGTCTTCCGGTTAACATAATTGCATCGAGTACGTCGGACCCTAGTAGCATGTCAATTCTGCCGGGATAGTCGAAGTTAGGATCAGCCAATTGTAAACCCTGTAGAAAAGATCGATTCCTGACACCTTTAAGGTAGAATCCAGGCTGGTCATTAATGATTTTATTGATTATCACAGCTTTCAACAGAATGGATTGACGTTTATCAGGAACCAAGGAGAGTTCAGCTTTGAAGTTGCAGCCAGGAACCGCAGTTTGGGCTATTCCAGTGAGATGAGTGGGCTCACGAATCTTTTCTACCTTCAGTTGTTGGGCCAGTCGAGAGGTCATAAAAGACAAATGTGAACCACTATCAAGTAGAGCTCGTGCTTTCTGAAGTCGTCCTGTAGATTGGACAGTAACTTGGCAGATTCCCAGGAAAACTTTGGGCTCGAGTGGATCTCGGTCAGTCGAAGAGGTGTGGTTATTATTCGAAGCCGTCGTCGTAGCTGGCTGTTGATTGGAGACTTGTCAATCAGGTGTTTCGGAATTTCGAGAGGAACGTTGATGGTGCAACAGTGAGTGATGTCGACCTCCACAGACCCTACATGACTTACAACTAAGACAGTCTCTAGAAACATGATTAAAAGATAGACAATTTGAACATACCCTAAGTCTTGAGACTATATTGGATCTCTCCTCTACTGACTTGGTCTTGAAGGCGGCACACATGTAGAGTGGGTGATTCCCATCATGACACAAGGAACAGTTGTTTTCCTTACTAACATGGAAGGAGGTGCTATGCATTCCCTGTTTCGCTGGTTGGGCAGTAGGACCTGGCGAGTCCATCGTTCGTCCTTGTAGACCCATCTGATATTGCTGGAGAAGTTCAACCAGTCTGTCAGTAGTTGGAGTAGTCTTTGAATCGGCAGTTTTCTCCGTCCAGTAACGAAAAAACTCGTCAGGCATGTGAAGTTCAGCAATAACAGTGAACAAAGTGTCAAGTGACACTACTCCACATTCCTTCATGGTAGCGACAGTACGCTGAATAAGTGTGATGAGTTGACCGATTCCCTCATTGGTAAGTTTCCAGTTGTGTTTAATGAAACTCTGATGAATGGTGTGACTGGTGACTCGTGGTTGGTCGTAACGTTCTTTTAGAGCTTTGACAGCAGCGTTGAAATCTGAACCACGCCGGGTGTGCGAGCCAATGATCTCTTTACCTTCCTCACATTTTATTGTCATTTGTAAGAAAGAAAGTTTATCAACGTCTGTAAGAGTAAGATCTTTGTCCAACACGTTGTTGAACTTCTCCCAGTATGGACGCCAACTTCCATTGTCTCCATTGAAGCTGGGTAGTTCGATGCGAGGTAGACGATAGAATTTGGAAGTTAACTGAGGTTTGACTTCCTTTGAAGCAGACGCAGTGTCGTCTGGATTATCGCTGTGGTACCTCTTCCACAGTGTGGTAAGGTCTAGATGATACTTCTGTAAGGTGTCCATTAGTCCAGGACGATCCTTCAGAGGAAAAGCAAGTGCTTGAAGTTCTTTGAGCTTGACGTTGAGCTCAGTGAGTGTAGTCTTTACGCCGTAATTGGAAACAGTTTGTTGAACAGTGATAGCATCGATAGTAGATTTGGCTAGGTTGCTCTGCTGAAGAACCCGAGCTGCTGTTAGCTGTTGTGTGAGTCCCTTGCGAGTAGCAAGCATCTTACAATGGTTAGCATGGTGTTCATCTTCCTCTTTCTCAATGTAAAGGGATTTCAGTGCCATAGTAACATTTCTCTGCAACTGCTTGAATTGAAGGAAAAAAACAACAACAAAACAACACACGTTATTTAAAAGTTTTCTTTGTGATATTCTTTAGCTATAAGTAGTGGTTGTAACACACAATGCTTTGACACAACTGGACATGCACCTACACAGACTTACCTTCGCTTCGCGGTAGTCTAGTGGACCATGTATTTTCAAGTAAATACTGTTGCGCACGGCTTATAACCATGACAAAAAGAGCATTGACTTACCACCGCCACTAACTCGAATAGAAATGGAAGTCTCTAAGTTTTCAAGTTTTAACTGCACCCGCAAAAGAATTCAAAACGGTAAACAATTCAATTTCTAGGGTGATAAGGGTACTGATCGATAAACCAGAGGATTCCGTATAGAATCGCTTCGCTCGCTCGCTGAATTAATTCAAGACTCACGCACACGTAAATTGACTCAAGACACACGCACACTTAAACTAGTGGTGTGCTTGAGCACAAATAGCGAGCGAGCCTTAAACTACACTATTGTTAAATTTGATTTTAACAACTAATACTCAAGCTATTAATTAAATGAAGTCGAGTTTTTAAATTACGTATGAGCTAAAGGGGCTTCAATGTCATAGTAACCGCTCCGCAACAGTTTGAATTGAAAAAGAAGCAACAAAATCAAATCACGTTATTTAAAATTTTCTTTGTGATATTCTTAATAGTAGTTGTAACGCACTATACTTTCACACAACTGAGCATACCTACGCAAGACTTAGCTTCGTGGTTCATCTAGTAGACAATGCATTTTTAAGTAAATACTGTTGAGTAGGGCTTATAACTGTGACAAATAGCGCAGTAACTTACCACCGCCACTAACTCGAATCGAAATGGAGCTCCCATAAGATTTTGAGTTTTAACTGCACCCCAAAACAATTCAAAGCAGTAAACATTTCAATTTCTAAGGTGATACGGGTAATGGTCGCTAAACCGGATGATTCTGTTTAGTGAAGTTTGGGACGGGGTCGAACGCGGAGTGAACACAAAAAGACGGAGGGTCAAAGTACAAAATGACATACGTACGTCCACATTACATAAACTAGTGGTGTGCTTGAGCACAAATGGCGAGCGAGCCTGATAGTTAGGTAACATAAAATGTTACTATTTTTAGCTTACTTCATGCAAACACTATAATAGCAGTTATGACATTTGATTTCAGCAAACAAATACAAAATCACTCTCTTACCTGATTAATGGTAACTTTTGTAGTATCAAACATCAACCATTCTGATAATCTCAATCACCAGTAACTCTTGAACAAGCTCTCAGCTACGATAAAAAATAAACCAGTTTTATTATTTGTAATTTTAGCCAAGAAATATGGAATTACTACTTACCTCATTCTTGAGTATTGATAACTTCTGTAGTATCAAATTGAAGTTACTTTGACCATCTGAATTACCTTGAATTCTTGACAACAAGTTCTCACCTACAAAAACAAAAGACAATCAATTTTAGCACACAAATACAAAATTACTTTCTTATCTCATTTTCTTGAGCAGTGGTAATTTTGTAGTACCAAATTTGAGTCATTCTGACTATTTGAATTTACCAGTCACTGTTGACAACAAGCTCTTAGCTATAAAAAAGAAAGGCCAGAGTTATTTTTGCTTATTTAGCTAACAAATATGGAATTACGTACTTACCTCAGCATCCCGGGAGTAGTAGTAGCTTCCTTAGCTTTAATACTTTATGTGCTTACATACGCTTTTCAGAACACAGGGCGAAAACTTGAATTTCCTGTAGTAATGTATTTAAGACATTTCATGCATTCACCACCTTTCCTGTACATGATAGGGCTAAATGTCCTGCCCTATAGGACATTTAGCCCTATCCACTACAGGAAAGGTGGTGAAAGCATGATATGTCTTAAATACATTACTACAGGAAATTCAAGTTTTCACCCTGTGGAAGTAGTGATAGCTCTCTTAGTACTGACTACAGGTGGCTCTTGACAACTAACAAGCCGCACTTAGCCGGAAAAAAGGCGAAGTTTTTGAATTTAAATCTGGTAAAGGGTCTTCAATGTCATAGTAACCGGTCGAATCAACTTTTTGTTTCTTGAAAAGCAAGCATTTTCGAAGGAATTTTCTCACACTTTGGAGCTTAAGTATAAAGTAAGGCTTGCTTAATGCTGTAGTTTCAGAATAAACTGGGGTCAAGCCTAAAAAGCCGTGTTTTTTGAAGAAAAAACTTTCCTGCGCGCGCGTTTTAAGGGCATACGTACAATCCATACATACATACATATATACATATATACATATAACATATACCCGATTTTCGATTGTGTTACCCCTGTAAGTGTCTCGCTCGCTACGCTCGCTCGCCAATAAACAAACATCCCCGATTTTTTCATTTTTACCTTTGTAAGTGTCTCGCTGGCTACGCTCGCTCGCCAATTAATTCAAGACACACGCACACTAATACTAGTGGTGTGGTAGAGCACAAATGGCGAGCGAGCCTTAAACTACACTATTGTTAAATGATTGATTTTAACAACTAACACTCAAGCTACTAAAATAAAGTCGAGTTTCTAAATTACGTATGCGGTAAAGGGGTTTCAATGCCATAGTAACCGCTCCCAGCAACTGTTTGAATTGAAAAAGAAGCAATAAATCAAGCCACTTTATTTAAAGTTTTCATTGTGACATTCTTAATAGTAGTTGTAAGGCACAATACTTTCACACAACTGAACATACCTACGCAAGACTTACCTTCGTGGTTCGTCTAGTGGACAATGAATTTTCAAGTAAATGCTGTTGAGTAGGGCTTACAACTGTGACAATTAGCGACTGACTAGAATAGAAATGGAGCTCCCGTAAGTGTTTGAGTTTTAACTGCACCCGCAAAAGAATTCAAAGCGGTAAACAATTCAATTTCTAAGGTGATACAGGTAATGGTCGCTAATCGGGAGGATTCTGTTTAGTGAAGTTTGGGACGGGGTCGAACGCGGAGAGAACACAAAAATACGGAGGGTCAAAGTACAAAATGACATACGTACGTCCATACATATAAACACACAAACATCCCCGATTTTAAATTGTGTTACCCCTGTAAGTGTCTCGCTCGCTACGCTCGCTCGCCAATATATAAACTAGTGGTGTGCTTGAGCACAAATGGCGAGCGAGCCTGATAGTTAGGTAACATAAAAATAAGTATTGTTATGATCTTTTATTTCAGCAAACAAATACAAAACCACTCTCCTACCTGATTTGTAGTATCAAACATCTGCCATTCTGATATTCTCAATTACTAGTAGCTAACTCTTGAACAAGATCTCAGCTGTGATAAAAAAACAACCAATGTTATTATTTGTAATTGTAGCCAACAAATATGAACTTACTACTTAACTCAATTTCCTGAGTATTGATAACTTCTGTAGTATCAAATTTAAGTTACTTTGACTTTCTGAATTACCTGAATTCTTGACAACAAGCTCTCAGCTACAAATACAAAAGACAATCAATTTTAGCACACAAATACAAAATTACTTGCTTACCTCATTTTCTTGAGCAGTGGTAACTTTTGTAATACCAAAATTTGAGCCAATCTGACTATTTAAATTTACCAGTCACTGTGGACAAGCAGTTAGCTACAAAAATGAAAGGCCAGAGTTAATTTTGCATGTTTAGCTAACAAATATGGAATTGCGTACTTACCTCAGCTTCCCTCGAGAAATTGTAGCTTCCTTAGCATTATACGGCATTTGATTACCAATGACTCTTGACAACCAACAATCGGCACTCCGTATCCCCCCATAAAACGGCGAATTTTTAAAATTAATTCTGGAAAAGGGTCTTCAATGCCATAGTAACCGGTCGAATCAACTTTTTGTTTCTTGAAAAGCAAGCGTTTTCGCAGGAAATTTCTCACATTCATACATATTATTTATACATAGAAACAACCCTGATTGTGACTCAATTTCTGATGCACCCAATAGGGACATTTAATCAGTGCACTCTACTAATTTCATTATTATAATTTTAATTATATAATCAGTCTTGTAATGTGTCCCATGTGATAGTTTGATGAAATTCTTAGATTTTCCTCGAATATTTTTTCCTCGAATATTTTTTTCCTAAAGAACCTATGTCATAAAGAGTATATAATATAGCTAATGATAACAAATATGCTAAATAACTGTATTTTCAGTAGCTAAAAATTTAATTGAGTTTTAAAACTATAACCATGTTATAGTATTATCAGCACCATTTCTAGAAACAAACTTTCTTAATATCTAAAATGAAAGCAAAATTTGAATGTATGAAATTGAAATGTTTGTCATTCTCAAAAATATCAGACATGATTTAGAGAGAAATATTTTATGGGTTTAGTCCTTTAGTCATCATTGTACTTTATTTCAAATAACCACATTTCCTTAAGATAATTACACATACTAAAACACTAAAGTTAAACTTTATATATTAATTTTGAATATGATTGCTATTATGTCTTCAAGATCCCTATCTATATGTTTGTTAATGATTTGCACTCACTGTTGCTTAATTTCCTGGTATAATTTTTTATACTTTGTACATCTTTGAAAAAAAATCAGAATCTGGTGACGTAGGCAACAATTGCATTTACCTCAGCAACATACATTCTAGATTAAGTTAGTGGACTACACACGTCTTTTTATTATTTAAAATACAACGTTTGGATCGAAGTTGCTCGATCTTCTTCAGGTGGAATATAACTGAAATGGCTAGGTGATGGTAATACAGAAGTTTATATAGGTATGAGATATAATAGAGCAGTTGGTGACTGAATGAAGTTGTTGATAAGAGTCTATTGATGCTTTTATTGATGAGTTAATAGATGATAGAATGAATCTGACTAGTGGGGTGAGGAATGCCAGAGTAAAATGGGTGAATAACCAATAATTAAGTCAGTAAGTAAGGAAAAATAATAAATGCATAACTGAAAAAAAAAATATATATATATATATAATATATATATATGAAATAAAAATAATAAAATAAATAAGTAAACAAATAATGATAATAAAGATATGCACTTATGTGATGTTGCTCATCCATATTGGGCTGATGTTAAGTCCTTGGGTCTTGGTTAAAATTTGGAAAACTTTTGATGTGGATTGCCTCCTTAATTCTTCTTCTATGCCAGATGCGTTCTTTTTCTATGACAGTGCTGCCTTGCCAGTCAATTCTTCTGTGGTGTTCCTCCAGGCAGTGTTGTGCAACTGCTGACTTCTGAGTTCAAAGTTCTTGCAACACCTCTGATGTTCAGATAGTCTAACTCGTAGTGTTCTTCCTGTCTCTCCTATATAGGAACGGTCACAATCTAAACAGGGAATGCGGTAGATAACTCCAGGGTGATTAGGTCTGGTTGTGGTTTCACAATATGGATGAGCAACATCACATAAGTGCATATCTTTATTATCATTATTTGTTTACTTATTTATTTTATTATTTTATTTCATATATATATATATATTATATATATACTTTTTTTTTCCTTTCAGTTATGCATTTATTATTTTCCTTACTTACTGACTTAATTATTGGTTATTCACCCATTTTACTCTGGCTTTCCTCACCCCACTAGTCAGACTCATTCTATAATCTATTAACACATTAATAAAAGCATCAATAGACTCTTATCAACACCTTCATTCAGTCACCCACTGCTCTATTATATCTCATACCTATATAAACTTCTGTATCACCATCACCCAGCCATTTCAGTTATATTCCACCTGAAGAAGATCGAGCAACTTCGATCCAAACGTTGTATTTTAAATAATAAAAAGACGTGTGTAGTCCAATAACTTAATCTAGAAATTACCGATTCCACGTCAAGAATGACCCTTCGAAATCATACAACATACATTCTACTCACATTCAGGTTAGAAGTATACAAGATCTTAAGGTATACAATGGCATCCTTAAAGGACTTTTCGTTTGATTCGACCATAGGCATCAGCCAGTGCCTGGCAAGGTTGCTCATAACTTTCTTTGCCTCTAGCAGATTTTTTGACAAGATCTTTGGCCGGATGTCATGCACTTTAGTAGGATGTAGCATTTGTCAGATTAAGACATGTCACAACAGTGCTCATCCATCATGCTGTCCAATCTTATCTTGAAGTCCTGCCACTTTAGTGGAAACCTATTGAATTCGGCAACTCTAGGGCTAGGTGAGCAGGGGTGGCCATGGCTGGCCTCACTGATGTTTTTGCTGGTGGAATGGCAGCAGCTGGAACTGGTGTGCTTGCTGTCAGTTTTGCCATCAACTCCAAACTCTTGGTAGCCACTTGTTTCTTGAGTGCCTCGAGCTCTCTGTCTGTGGCAAGGGTTGCTGTGTCTTTGGAAAACTTGTATCCCTTGTCCTTCACCACCCTTAACTCTCTTTCATAAACTGAACTTGGAGAGTGTAAGTTGTCCTTGAGCGGGTTCATGCCTTCCAAAATCATGAGGCCTTCATGGCAGGCGTCCAACTTTGGCTGAAAGATTTCCAAACTGGTGATGGCACTCTCAGCAGCTTCTATGCATGCTTCTCCCCAGGCAGCTTCTGTCTCTTGCACCGCTTCGTCAGTCAGCAGCTCCAGATGGTGCTCTTCTCTGGAGCTCCTTGAAAAGCCTTGCAGCCTCAAAGGTAGTGGTAGTAGCCAGTGATTTGGCAATTAACTTGTCCATTTTGGTTATGGACTTGGTCAGGCAATTCTTCCCGCCAGTTCTCTTGTTCAGAGTTTTGGCAGAATCTTTGTTCTTGTGAATGGCTTCTTCCTCCATCTCAGAAGTGCTGGAAACTGGTAAAAACTGGTGAAGTGGTGACTGGTAGTAAAACTGGTAGAGTTGTAGCTGATAGTAGTCTCAGTCCCTTGGCTAGATCCTCTGGCTGTCACTCTCGAATTCAGTAGCAGATGTGTTTATCCCGCTCGAAGAATTAGCGACGGGACAGAGACAGCTATCAGGCATCATATACACGCGTAAATAGCCGAAATAGCCGACATAGTGCGTGAACTTTCAAAACGCACCACAGATTACTAAAATTGGCGTATAAAGGGAGAGTTGCGGACGCTGGAACTCATCGGGCGTTCTGGTTTTAGCGAGAACGTTCGGTCATGGTTGCTATAAAGTTATTATTGATATTGACGTTGGTTATTAATACGTGTAAGTTAATTAACTGCATAAGTTAACTATAGCTATCATATTTATTGATTTTATTTCTTCAGCACAACTTTCCAGTCAATGGAAAGAAAATATTGAGCAAGTTCTGAAGCATTTGCTTGGAAATTTACCCCTTCCCTACTCCTCAAAATTAGACCTTTATTGTGGAGGTAAAAATGGACAACTTTGGTTTCCGACATTGGTCCATTTAGATAAAGATAGTGATATCATCACTGGCATTAATCCAACTGTTGATGAAGCACAATTTTATGTCAACATCAGTAATTTAAAAATTCCGGTTTCATCAAAGTATACCTGCAAGATTTCTCTAGGAACTTACACTAACAACAATCTACTTCTTCTAAATATCAGTAAGCATGTATAAATTCGTAAATGCAGTACTTTCATTTTATGTAACAATCATTTAGCTGGCAACAACTTGGATGTTACCGAGTTTATTAACAGCTCCGTAATGAATGCAATATACACAAGTTTTTCAGGAGACTCTGCCATCAATTACCAATCAGATTGGATTTGGAATCCATCTGGATCAACACGCAGTACTGTATTCAACAAACCTACCAACACCAGTATAAACTACAAACTCAGCTCTCTTTATCCTATCCTAAACACAGTGATATCATACATTCTTCATTTGCCAAAGGACTTCATAACTCATTTGATAAAACTTAGTTTCGGAAAGAAAACTATTTCAGATATTATAACACCTCAGGCATCAGGTATGCTAAATTTAACTAATTTATAACATCATAATAAATTGTGTCAATCATGTCAGTAAATTGAATATATCTCTGAATTACTTTCAGCCTAGCATAACTGGATGCCACATAGATTTTTTGTAGGTTACAAAATTTAATTTTTTTTTATCCGCTATGTCAACATCTTATCAAAAAAGTCCTTTAAGCATTTTATTGTATACCTTAAGATCTGGTACACTTCTAATCTGAATGTGAGAAGAATGTACATTGCTGTGGTAAATGCTATCATCACCTAATTAACTAGATTCTGATTTTATTTGAGGGATGCAAGTAGTATAAAAAACAACAGAAAAAAAATCAACACTGAGTTCTGACTGATTGACACTACATCGTGAACAAACATATAGCTAGGGATCTTGAAGACATAATAGCAATCATATCCGAAATTTATGTATCAAATTTTAACTTATAATGTTTTTGTATGTGTAATTATCTTAAAGAAATGTGGTTAGTTGAAATAAAGTACAATGATGACTAAAGTACTAAACACATATAAAATAGTTCTCTCTAAATCATGTTTGCTAATGACAAACATTTCAATTTCATACATTCAAATGTTGCATTCATTGGAGATGTTACGAAAATTGTTACTAGGAATATTGGTGATAATATTATATGGTCAAAAAAGTTCACCCAGTCTTTCAAAAGTGATCTATATACATCTGGTGATTAATTTGTAGCCTCAAATAATTTTAAGTTATTTCAATTTTTAACTACTAAAAGTGCATTTATTTAGCGCCCATATAAAATATATACAGATGTTTATCTTTAATATATTATAATAATATACTATTTATCACTTAGGTTTCTCAGGAACAAAAGATTCGGAGGAAAATCTTAAGAATTCCATCAAATTATCACATGGTACACGTTACAAGACAGGTACTAATTTTATAATAAAAATATATTATAATAAAATTAGTAGAGTGCACTGAACAAAATGTCCCTATTGAGTACACTAGTATTAATTATACGATATGACATGTAGTTTATACAAGAAATTCAGTCACTATCAGGGCCATGTTTCTATATGTATAAATATGTGTATCAATGTACATATATATAACATACAGGTGAAATACTATAGTAACATATACATATGTAAATGTATTCTGTTGCTACTGCATGTGTTATAAAAATCAACTCAGAGTATGTTATTAATGACTACTCTTGTGTGTTCACAAATTTATTTTACTGTAGAATAGAATTGTCAAACTTCTCTGTAGTTTGTGAACAACTATTTCGGTTATCTTAGCACATATTAATTAAATATCCAGAAAAAAATATTTTAATGTACCTTATATTTCTTTTGATTAGGTATTCCAGGAAGAAAAGATTCAGATACAAAATTTAAGAATTCTATCAAGACATCACATGGTACACGTTACAAGACAGGTACTAATTATATTATTGATACATATAAACATACAATGCAATTCTATTGTAGTAGTGTAGTCTTTGATTAGCTAGATTATAGTTTATTCTTCAAAAGTCTGAATACAGAAAAATGTATTGGCATGCAGCAATATAGAAAGAGATAAGCAGGAAAGAACCATTCACACTAAGATTCTCTTCCTGGTAGAACATGAATGACTAGTAACATGAATGGTGAGAGAGTGAAACAAGTGACAATATCAAGAATGTTTAATAAGGTATCGAGTTAAGTGAAGCAATTGTTGTAGAATCAAATTTAGACTTGCAATAATCATAATGACATATATATATATATATATAGTTTTAATCTTACAATTTAAAAAAAATTCTTCTCTGAAGTTGATTTAAGCTAGCTCGTTCACTAGCTGAAAAGTTTAGGCTAACTCATTCACCTAATCAAATACAAATAAAATTTCAAGATATTGTAATCTTTTCTAGAATAATTTATGCTTTGTATTCATGTTGTTTAATGATATAAATTGCTTCAAACTATATATAAAATAGCTATATTCACATAATATGAATTGAATATTTCTTGTCTTAGGTTTTGAAAGAAAATATTCAGATGCAAAATTTAAGAATTCGGACAAGTCAACACATGGTACACGTTACAAGACAGGTATTAATTATAATTAAAATACAAATCTTATTTTGGTAGAGTGAAATGAGCAAGCACCCTATTGGGTACATGTACATTATTTACACATTATTAGATTAGACTAAAGATTGACTCACTATATTGGCATGTTTCTATATTATTATCAAGCAAGTGAAGCGAGATACTATTAGGGGTGAACAATTGTAAATCAGGTATATGTTATATGTATGTATATTTGGCATGTGCATCCCTTGAAGATGTTATACTCAATTCAGAGTTAGCTAGACAGTCTAGTATCAGATAAGGAAAGGTGTTTGTCTATAATAACTACAAATTTACTAAACCCATTACAAAACTTTATTATCTCTCTAATTTATGTATGCTTTTGTAAAGAATGACAAATATATCACTTTCATTCACTCTATGATTCTTTCATAGTAGGTATGAACAAAATGGTTGCAAGAAATAATGGCGATAAGAATATAAGGTCAAGAAGGTTTCCCCAGTCTTTCAAAGGTAAGTGAAGTATAAAAGACGATTAGAGTATAGAATTTCTTGCATGGAAATTAAATTTTAAGCTACGTTGGATGCATGGATTACCAGAAAATTTGCCGAAATTTTTTTTGTCTTCTCTTGGCAAGTTTTAAGTAAACAACTGGAACAACAGTTTGTGTATCTTATATTTTTATATTTTTTATTTAATTAGGTTTATCAGGAAGAAAAGAATTGCACACAAAATTTGAGAATTCTATCAAGACATCACATGGTACTCGTTACAAGACAGGTACTAATTATATTATTAAATATTAAGTACTTACAATCCAATCATTATTGTAGTTGTGAGCAAAACTCTGAATTCTACAACTATAGGTACACGTACTTATATGAAGTTATCCAATACTATGACAAATTGCATTGTACTCTATATTACTATTGCAGCATATGTAATATAGTAAAAAATTGAGACTTTCTTTCCACATATTATTATTTATTTACAAAATCGGAGTTAATTTGACATGCCACCTACTTTAGCAGTATTTTAAAAGCTCTATAGTAAATGAATGTTTAACTTCAGCAGGAATTAGAGATCAACTTAGTGTGTAAATGAATTGCTACACTTATACTTACACAAACAATAATATAGAAATAGTCACTAGTCTCTGTACAGAACTCACGTTCTGTTGTGTTGTTATATTGTGCATAGTAAGCTTGGTATCTTGTTTGTGTTTAGTCTCGGTGGACTATATAAGAACATGTTATAGAAGAATGAAGTATATGGTTACAAAATAGTTTTTTAAAGTAAATTAAAGTAAAAAAATTGAAACCACTGGGTCATATGGCCTAAGCTGACATTCTTGGCTATAAGAAAGAATGACATTAATATAGTGAGGGAGTAAAGCAAGTGAAACAAGGAAGTGTAATTAAAAATCGAGGATATGGTTGCATTTTTAAAGAATTTTTATGGGTACAAATATATATAGTGTCAAAATAAGTCACTTAAAATTAATTATTCTTCATTTTCATTCATTTTATTCACATTTCTGTTTTCCTTGCAGATATACATGTTATCTAAATGTTTGTGTTGCTTGCAGATATTAAGAAAACAATTTCCCATTATCGTGATATTTTCGGTGATATCAATGAAAGATCAAGAAACATTGCAAAGCCTTACAAAGGTATGCAAATTTAATATAGCTCACTATCAAATTTCAATTAAAAGCGTAAAATATGTTAACTCTTACTATAAGTTAAAATGTATCATTTTTTGATCTTTCATTTCCATCAATTTCTTGAAGTAGTTTATTATATCTGACTTTTATTTATTTTTGGGTGTAGTTATGCAATTATTGATTGATTTTTTGTGAATAATATAGGTATTATAGGTACATAATACATACGTATTATATTCAGTTCTTTATTCATTAGAAAAGAAGAATCTAGATATGGAACTAAAAAATTCTGTTGAACCATCTCAGAGTAAAAACACCTTTGCAGGTAAGTATATAAAGTAAAGAACAAGCAAGCAAAGTAAATTAAGACACTGTCGGGGATGTAATATGCTTTACGAGTACAAATAGTGTGAATCACATTTAAATAAAGTTTCAGTGCTCTGTGATAACGTTTTGAACACATTATACAGTACATGCAAGTATCAAAGTATGTCTTAAGAAATTACTTAAATGGTTTATTGTGGCTATAATACTTATTAACAATTTACAAATTATTAACTTTGCAATCTGATTGTATGCATAAAGTTGCATTATATATATATATTTAACATTAGGTAATAAAGTTATCTCGGAAGCATCAGTATTGTTTAAAGAAGATTCAAACAAACCTAAGTATGGAAACAACAGTCACCAACGTCTTGCTGCTCTATTTGCTGCTTCACTGATTAGTTTTGGGATTGTTGCATTCACTATCACTATTATCATAGCTATAGTGGTCTATCATAAAAATGTCAAAGAAAGAAAACAAATTCAAGATGTAGAAAATGGATTAAGCCGGAATTTCAATTCACATCCATCAGTAAGAAAAGCCAGAAAAGGACCTAATGGAGTACGACTAAAGACAGTTAGGTAAGATATAACCAGTGGGACAGTTGTGCAAATGATTTGAAATTTAAATGTTCACATCTATATACTATATTATTGCTTGTAACACTGTAGATAAAGTAATAACTTAAGCCCACAATACAATTATAAATGTATTCCTGAATGTTGACTGCAATTTGTAGAATTCAACAATCAAAGTCAGAGCCAGATTTATACACTCTACCAGTTCCAGTAAACACCAGCTTAATCCTATCCAAATCCTGTGACAATATAGCGGATTCTGTGGCATTAGACTTAGACAATTATTCACTAAACATGAATCGAGAACTTCAGTTAACAGATCACAATGAGACCAGTAACATAAATATGGTGGCATCAAATCATGACATACCTACACCTTGTTTGACTAATGTAAGCCCAGTGCACGAGATTTCCACCACTGAAGACCAACTACAGCATAAAGAACATGAGGAGACAAAGACCACTCCTGCATATAGTCATCTTTTTCAAGGAAAACATGTAAGCACAATGAGGAAGATATCTACCACTGAAGATCTGCCTAAAAATGAAGATCACCAGGAGATAAAAACCAATCTCATTTATGTTCAGCCAATTTGATATTATCAATCTTTTTGAGATAACATTTGAAATGTTAAAATTTAGCTATCATATAATACAGCTAGCTATAAGGGTTTACTGTAAAATAAACATGGCTATATTATTGAAATACAGAGTAGTAACTACACAGTATTTTGCAATGACTTTTCTAAAGACACCCATGACTGAGTACATGTACACAGAGATTTAATATAACTATAGTGAAGTGTGACTTTTGTGCTCCTGTAAATTTACTCATTTCAGAATATTGCCAGAATAGTTTGTGTGTAGCAACTTGTAATTATGTTACTCTTGACACAGTCTGATAACACAATAACAATGCCCTCAGCAGAGATGTTGGTATACTCTTACAAAGGCACTTGTTAGATCATCATGGACAAAAATGTTTAGATATACATGCTTAGCCATGTACCAATGCATGACCATCTCATTGGTGGTAGACTATATTGTTGATCTGTCAGCTATTGTTGGAAGGTAGCTGCAAACAAATCATTCTCTGTGATTTGATGTTCCCAATGGAAGATGCCAATGTCTGTAGAACGGCAAGATGCCGCTTGTGACAAATTTGTCAGTGGGTCATCAAACATCATCAGCTAGTGAAAGATTCTGTTAGGATTAGTGAGTTAATAGTCTCAGAAGTGACTGCAGAAAGAGTGGTAGGATCTGTCTATATCCATCAGTGTATTGAACTGATCCTGAAAAGACATCAATATAGCTCTATAATAATTTATCTGGCTGTAAGTAGTGCATTATCTAAGCATTCTTCTGGTCAGAGCCATAAGCTCCAAATATATCCTGAAACTTCCAGAACAGTGTAATTTATACTCCTTGATCCCCACATAACCTAACGTTGTTATGGAGTGTAGTGTTACTGTTATAGGTGCTTTAAGTTTCCAGCATGTGCCGTTCCTATGAACTTAATGATATGTATTTAATAGTTGTTCTCTCATATTGTGTCTGATAAATACAGGATATGAGAAGTGCTTGCTTGACAAGTTGGAAGCTCATTCAGATTCCGTGATCCTACAAGATGATTAATATTAGGCTATAGAGAAGAGAGTTTTGAGTTACATCTCAAGTCAAAATGCACTTCCCACCCAAATTTCCTATCTGTATACTATGCAGTATGTTCTAGTTTACCATGCTGCTTACACTCCACATTTTGTTTTGTGAGAAACTAAAATGCATTGATTAGTGACAAAAATTAAACCAAATGAGTGGTACATCATTGATAAATGTCTTACAGAATCTCTATAATTATTATTATGTTGTTGTTTGAAAAAGTAAACAACAATTGAAGCACGCGGCTAGTAAAATGGTTTAGAATGCTACAGGTTGTATATACTTTACGACGAGCTCCATCTGTAAATGATTAACGAGGGAACGTTGATTGCCTGCGCATCATTTATTTGCTAAATTTGGCCTACAGATAAAAGGAGAGTTGCGACACTGGATTGCGGCGTTCTGCTATTAGTGAGAACACTCTATATTGTAGTTATCAACATATTTCTGATATTGACGAAGGGTATTTCCGAATAGTAAAAGGCATATGCACGCTTACAAACTTAGTGGTGACTCTGAGAACAGTATAAAGCAGGTGTATTATTTTGATGTAACCAAATCTTACAATTACTGAGAACAGAAAAAAGTCACTTGAGGCCAAATTGAATTTTACACTTTTTTCCTGTAATTAAAAATTAAGTAGCGATAAAATTTGCAAAATTCTACTAAATAGCAAGATTTGTCGCTAACTACTTTTACACTATCCAAAAATTACAATAGTCAAAATTGAATAAAAATAAAATACTGTATAAACACGAGGTCACATGGAGAGGGGAGAACACAGGTTACGAAAAGGGGAGGAAAGAAAAACATAGTAGGGGAGAAGAATAAATAAAGAAAGAATCGATATAATAATACAAGTTGCCGACAACAATGTTCCTATTCATGAATAATTCATGAGCTACAGTAGCGGTCAAAATAAAGTTCCCTCAGCGGAGCGTCAAAGCCGCTGAAAAGCCGCTGCGCTAGCAAAACCGCACAGGCGGAAAAGTCGTTTCATCTCCGGTTCAATTAGTCGCGAGTATTCCGGCGGAGATTGTTCTGTGGCTTGGAAGATGAGTTGGTAGATTTGGAAGGTGCTAACTTGGAAGGTGTTGATTTCTTGGTTTGTAAGTTACGTGATAGAGGACTGATGAATATGAGCAGATCTTACATTTTGGGGATTTCTTCCGAGTCGCCGAGATGTCTGGACCACTCTGTGGCCATCTCCTCATGCCATCACTTGAGCCTGAGCAGAACTTGGAGACCATCTTCCGAATATAAGGATTTTCCATGGCTTCCGTTAAGAGGCAGCACTTGTCTTGATCAGAGTAACTTTCAGCATGTGTTGACATGAGGTCTGAGAATCGATCATAAAAACTTTGACTGACTCAGTCTTGAGGTCGGTAGTACTTGCCTTGGCGATGCTTGCTGTGATGTTGGTTAGAGCTTCCTTAGCTTTGGGAATGACGACGTGGAAAAACGGATGAGTCTCGTGCGCTGGAGTTTGATTAGTAGAGTCCTGAGGTCCTCCTCATGCTTCCTTCCTTGAGTGAGGAAGTCTGCAGATGTTACTTTGGAGTGTTCTAACCATGCCTCGGCTGCCTCGATGTGTAACTGATATTTCTCATTGAGGGCGAACAACTTCAAGGACTTGGTGATCCTGTCAATGTAAATCTCATAGGTAGCCTCCAGAGTAGAGTTGGACTCAATCTTTTTCTCTGTGTCTTCCTCTGAAGTGGCAGCTACTGTCATGAAGTCCAGGATGGCCAAGTATGCTGTCTTACGTTCGGCGATGGTGTCTCGGAGTGAGAGGAGTTTGGAGTCCAGCTCTTCCTTGTCCAGGTTCCTCAGATCATCACTGAACGACTTGCCTGTTGCTTTGAGGATCCTTGTCAGCTTTCCTCTGATTGAGGAGTGCTTGTTCTTCAGCCGTGTTAAGTTTAAGATGATAATTATGATTGCAGGAAGGCCAATCCATCGGAAGTGAGAAGAGACTACAGTAAGGCAAGTCTTTCCCAGGAATGAAATTTCCATTGAGGATGATTGCAAGTAAGGCCAATCATCCCGCGAAGTGAGGAGTAGTGTAGACGTAGTCCACAAAGTTGAGTGAGCTATAATAGAGAGCTAACTAGCGGGAGTAGAAAGCTAACTAGCAATGACTCAACTTCGATAGTCGCTAGAGCAAGAATCAGTGATTCCTCTAACCCTCTCTGTACAATGCTAGATCCGGCTCTAAGGACCAATATTTGAGGGTTGTAAAGCCTCAAGCCCTGTTGACCCCTTAGCTAATGGAAGGACCAGAACCTTGGCCGCACCTATCTTAAGTGAAAGCTAAGTGCACGCCAGTAACTTCCAGGAAGACAGATACTCTGCCGTCGTTGCAGGCCTGGTTCAGTCTAAAGGCGAACTCCGCAAGCGCACAATGCACAATAGATAAGGTTCATGGCAAAAGTTCAATTCATATACAATTTAACAACTTATGACGCACAGTGAATAACATTATGTATAATTAGACAGGATGAGTATAAGCGTGTGTGCTATTGATAATTTCTGTAGTATCAAAATTAAGTTACTTTGACTATCTGAATTACCTTGAATTCTTGACAATAAGCTCTAACCTACAAAAACAAAAGACAATCAATTTTAGCACACAAATACAAAATTACTTTCTTACCTCATTTTCTTGAGCAGTGGTAACTTTTGTAGTACCAAATTTGAGCCATTCTGATTATTTGAATTTACCAGTCACTGTTTACAACTAGCTCTTAGCTACAAAAAGAAAGGCCAGAGTTATTTTTACATAATAACAAAATATATGGAATTACGTACTTACCTCAGCTTCCCTCGAGTAGTAGTAGCTTCCTAAGCATTAATACTATGGCATTCTGACTACCAATGGCTCTTGACAAATAACAATCGGCACTCCGTATCCCCCCTAAAACGACGAAGATTTGAAATTAAGTCTGGAAATGGGTCTTCAATGCCATAGTAGCCGGTCGAATCAACGTTTTGTGTCTTGGAAGGCAAGCGTTTTCCAGGAATTTTCTCACACAACGTAGCACAAGTTTAAAACAAGGCTAGCTTAATGCTTTCGTTTCAGAATAAACCGGGATCAAGCCTAAAAAGCCGTGTTTTTAGGAGAAAAAAGGACCACGCTCGCGCTTTTAAGTGGCATAAATACCATCCATACATACATAATAACTAAAATCCCGAACTTGCATTATCCACCCCTATTATGGTCTCGCTCGTTCCGCTCGCTTGCCAATAAAAAAAAATCATGAGTTATAGGAAGAATTTTTGCACAAGAATAAAAAAATTTAAATTAATGGAGTCATTAGTGAGGTATTATTTACCTGTCAAAGTTTGGAGACAATCTGGGAGCCAGCGTCTGCTCCAGGGAGAAACAATACTGATAAAGTAAGCCAAGGAATACAACATTAAGCAGCAGCACTCTTTACAACTTATAGCTGGGGCGGGGCCTAGGTTAGTTTTATCAATTGGTGGGTGGGAAGCTTTGAATTACCTACGCAAGCTAAGTTAGCGGTCGTTTGTACTATTGCGAGCACGGCGGATATTTGTGGTTATATATGTACATTAACTAGTGATGTGCTTGAGCACAAATGGCGAGCGAGCCTAAAGACTATATTATTTTTATATGAATGATTTTGACTTCTAACACTGAAGCTACTGATCAGGTCCAGTTTTTAAATTTCGCATACACGGTAAAGGGATTTCAGTGCCATAATAACAACTCTCTGCAACTACTTGAATTGAAGGAAAAAACAACAACAAAACAATACATGTGGGGAGGTAGGTACCACGGTCGCCAATTGTGGGTTGCGGCTCGACACAGCCCAGCTCAGCACAGTCACCAACGACAAGAAACGGTAAAGTCGTCACAGCTTACTCGTACACTCTGGTAACTCGCCGCCACCAGAGTTCCTTGTAGCTATGTCCGCCCTTCCCTGAGCTCTCGATCAGTTTGGGGTTAAGACTAAACTATGGGGAACTGATGATACGCATGCGTGTCTAAGGTTATGTAGCCGAGGACACGCACGCGCACACAAAATGAGGGAGTGGTCACGGAACATCCGGACAGAACTAACACACACATAATCATGACATGCGCATACATACACTTTAGAATACATACAATAATAATGACACACTGCTAATAATAAATACACATATAATTGACTTTCATGACACACACAGTTCATTCATCTTCTTCATTCATCTTCTTCTGTCTTCTTTATTTTTCTTCTTTATCTTTCTCTTCATCTCTTTCTTTATCTCTCTCTGCTCACCCTTCATCATGCCACCCACAATACACGTTATTTAAAAGTTTTTTTTGTGATATTCTTTAGCTAAGTAGTGGTTGTAACACACAATGCTTTGACACAACTGGAAATGCACCTACACATACTTACCTTCGCAGCAGTGTTGTTTTAGTTTAGAGATTCCAGGTTTTCTTAGTTTTAGTTATTCATACTAAAAAAATGTCTTGAATGCTTAGTTTTAGTCTTTTCCCAAATTTTCCCTGAAGATTTAGTTAGTTTTTAGCATTTCTTCAATATCATGTAGAAGATTTAGTTAGTTATTCTATCAATTGACTTAGTTTTGGTTAATTTACGTTGTGTCTCAAATTCTTGAATAACGAGACTCCATAAAGAAGTAGTACTGGTAGTTTTCCAAACAACTTCAAAAGTAGCATATTTCTAATTCTTGAACAAGCTCTCAGCTATGATAAAAAAACAACTAATGTTATTATTTGTAATTGTAGCCAACAAATATGGAATTACTACTTAACTCAATTTCCTGAGTATTGATAACTTCTGTAGTATCAAATTTAAGTTACTTTGACTTTCTGAATTACCTGAATTCTTGACAACAAGCTCTCAGCTACAAATACAATAGACAATCAATTTTAGCACACAAATACAAAATTACTTGCTTACCTCAATTTCTTGAGCAGTGGTAACTTTTGTAATACCAAAATTTGAGCCAATCTGACTATTTGAATTTACCAGTCACTGTGGACAAGCTGTTAGCTACAAAAAAGAAAGGCCAGAGTTAATTTTGCATATTTAGCTAACAAATATGGAATTGCGTACTTACCTCAGCTTCCCTCGAGAAATTGTAGCTTCCTTAGCATTAATACTACGGCATTCTGATTACCAATGACTCTTGACAACCAACAATCGGCACTCCGTATCCCCACATAAAACGGCGAATTTTTGAAAATAATTATGGAAAAGGGTCTTCAATGCCATAGTAACCGGTCGAATCAACTTTTTGTTTCTTGAAAAGCAAGCGTTTTCGCAGGAAATTTCTCATACTTATGCGCTGAAGTATAAAGTAAGGCTTGCTTAATACTGTAGTTCAGAATAAAATGGGGTCAAGCCTAAAAAGCCGTGTTTTTTGGAGGAAAAAGTTCCACGCGCGCGCGTTTAAAGGGCATACGTACTATTCATCCATACATATATACATATAACATACCCGATTTTGCATTATCCAGCCCTAATACTGTCTCGCTAGCTACGCTCGCTCGCCAATAAACAAACATCCCCGATTTTCAATTGTGTTACTCGCTCACCAAATACATATTATTTATACATAGAAACAACCCTGATTGTGACTCAATTTCTGATGCACCCAATAGGGACATTTAATCAGTGCACTCTACTAATTTCATTATTATAATTTTAAGTATATAATCAGTCTTGTAATGTGTCCCATGTGATAGTTTGATGAAATTCTTAGATTATATATAATGATAAAAATATGCTAAATAACTGTATTTTCAGTAGCTAAAAATTTAATTGAGTTTTAATACTAACCATGTTATATAGTATTATCAGCACTATTTCTAGAAACAAACTTTCTTAATATCTAAAATGAAAGCAAAATTTGAATGTATGAAATTGAAATGTTTGTCATTCTCAAAAATATCAGACATGATTTAGAGAGAAATATTTTATGGGTTTAGTCCTTTAGTCATCATTGTACTTTATTTTCAAATAACCACATTTCCTTAAGATAATTACACATACTAAAACACTAAAGTTAAACTTTTATTTTGAATATGATTGCTATTATGTCTTCAAGATCCCAGCTATATGTTTGTTCATGATTTGCACTCACTGCTGCTTAATTTCCTGGTATAATTTTTTATACTTTGTACATCTTTGAAAAAAAAATCAGAATCTGGTGACGTAGGCAATAATTGCATTTACCTCAGCAACATACATTCTAGATTAAGTTATTGGACTACACACGTCTTTTTATTATTTAAAATACAACGTTTGGATCGAAGTTGCTCGATCTTCTTCAGGTGGAATATAACTGAAATGGCTGGGTGATGGTGATACAGAAGTTTATATAGGTATGAGATATTATAGAGCAGTTGGTGACTGAATGAAGGTGTTGATAAGAGTCTATTGATGCTTTTATTGATGAGTTAATAGATGATAGAATGAGTCTGACTAGTGGGGTGAGGAATGCCAGAGTAAAATGGGTGAATAACCAATAATTAAGTCAGTAAGTAAGGAAAATAATAAATGCATAACTGAAATAAAAAAAAATAAAAAATATATATATAATATATATATGAAAAAAAATAATAAAATAATTAAGTAAACAAATAATGATAATAACGATATGCACTTATGTGATGTTGCTCATCCATATTGGGCTGATGTTAAGTCCTTGGGTCATGGTTAAAATTTGGAAAACTTTTGATGTGGATTGCCTCCTTAATTCTTCTTCTATGCCAGATACTTTCTTTTTCTATGACAGTGCTGCCTTGCCAGTCAATTCTTCTATGGTGTTCCTCCAGGTAGTGTTGTGCAACTGCTGACTTCTGAGTTCAAAGTTCCTGCAACACCTCTGATGTTCAGATAGTCTAACTTTTAGTGTTCTTCCTGTCTCTCCTATATAGGAACAATCACAATCTAAACAGGGAATGCGGTAGATAACTCCAGGGTGATTGAGGAGGTCTGGTTGTGGTTTCATAATAAATGGATGAGCAACATCACATAAGTGCATATCTTTATTATCATGATTTGTTTACTTATTTATTTTATTATTTTATTTCATATATATATATTATATATATATATATTTTTTTTCTTTCAGTTATGCATTTATTATTTTCCTTACTTACTGACTTAATTATTGGTTATTCACCCATTTTACTCTGGCATTCCTTACCCCACTAGTCAGACTCATTCTATAATCTATTAACACATTAATAAAAGCATCAATAGACTCTTATCAACACCTTCATTCAGTCACCAACTGCTCTATTATATCTCATACCTATATAAACTTCTGTATCACCATCACCCAGACATTTCAGTTATATTCCACCTGAAGAAGATCGAGCAACTTCGATCCAAACGTTGTATTTTAAATAATAAAAAGACGTGTGTAGTCCAATAACTTTATCTAGAAATTACTGATTCCACGTCAAGAATGACCCTTCGAAATCATACAACATACATTCTACTCACATTCAGGTTAGAAGTATACAAGATCTTAAGGAATACAATGGCATGCTTAAAGGACTTTTCGTTTGATTCGACCATAGGCATCAGCCAGTGCCTGGCAAGGTTGCTCATAACTGTCTTTGCCTCTAGCAGATTTTTTGACAAGATCTTTGGCCGGATGTCATGCACTATAGTAGGATGTTGCATTTGTCAGATTAAGACATGTCACAACAGTGCTCATCCATCATGCTGTCCAATCTTATCTTGAAGTCCCGCCACTTTAGTGGAAACCCATTGAATTCGGCAACTCTAGCGCTAGGTGAGCAGGGGTGGCCATGGCTGGCCTCACTGATGTTTTTGCTGGTGGAATGGCAGCAGCTGGAACTGGTGTGCTTGCTGTCAGTTTTGCCATCAACTCCAAACTCTTGGTAGCCATTTGTTTCTTGAGTGCCTCGAGCTCTCTGTCTGTGGCAAGGGTTGCTGTGTCTTTGGAAAACTTGTATCCCTCTCTTTCATAAACTGGACTTGGAGAGTGTAAGTTGTCCTTGAGCGGGTTCATGCCTTCCAAAATCATGAGGCCTTCATGGCAGGCGTCCAACTTTGGCTGAAAGATTTCCAAACTGGTGATGGCACTCTCAGCAGCTTCTATGCATGCTTCTCCCCAGGCAGCTTCTGTCTCTTGCACCGCTTCGTCAGTCAGCAGCTCCAGATGGTGCTCTTCTCTGGAGCTTTTTGAAAAGCCTTGCAGCCTCAAAGGTAGTGGTAGTAGCCAGTGATTTGGCAATTAACTTGTCCATTTTGGTTATGGACTTTGTCAGGCAGTTCTTCCCGCCAGTTCTCTTGTTCAGAGTTTTGGCAGAATCTTTGTTCTTGTGAATGGCTTCTTCCTCCATCTCAGAAGTGCTGGAAACTGGTAAAAACTGGTAGAGTTGTAGCTGATAGTAGTCTCAGTCCCTTGACTAGATCCTGGCTGTCACTCTCGAATTCAGTAGCAGATGAGTTTATCCAGCTCGAAGAATTAGCGACGGGACAGAGACAGCTATCAGGCATCATATATACGCGAAAATAGCCCACATAGTGCGTGCGCACCACAGATTACTAAAATTGGCGTATAAAGGGAGAGTTGCGGACGCTGGAACTCATCGGGCGTTCTGGTTTTAGCGAGAACGGTCGGTCATGGTTGCTATAAAGTTATTATTGATATTGACGTTGGTTATTAATACGTGTAAGTTAATTAACTGCATAAGTTAACTATAGCTATCATATTTATTGATTTTATTTCTTCAGCACAACTTTCCAGTCAATGGAAAGAAAATATTGAGCAAGTTCTGAAGCATTTGCTTGGAAATTTACCCCTTCCCTACTCCTCAAAATTAGACCTTTATTGTGGAGGTAAAAATGGACAACTTTGGTTTCGGACATTGGTCCATTTAGATAAAGATAATGATATCATCACTGGCATTAATCCAACTGTTGATGAAGCACAATTTTATGTCAACATCAGTAATTTTAAAATTCCGGTTTCATCAAAGTATACCTGCAAGATTTCTCTAGAAACTTACACCAACAACAATCTACTTCTTCTAAATATCAGTAAGCATGTATAAATTCGTAAATGCAGTACTTTCATTTTATGTAACAATCATTTAGCTGGCAACAACTTGGATGTTACCGAGTTTATTAACAGCTCAGTAATGAATGCAATATACACAAGTTTTTCAGGAGACTCCACCATCAATTACCATTCAGATTGGAATTGGAATCCATCTGGATCAACACGCAGTACTGTACTCAACAAACCTACCAACACCAGTAAAAACTACAAACTCAGCTCTCTTTATCCTATCATAAACACAGTGATATCATACATTCTTCATTTGCCAAAGGACTTCATAACTCATTTGATAAAACTTAGTTTCGGAAAGAAAACTATTTCAGATATTATAACACCTCAGGCATCAGGTATGCTAAATTTAACTAATTTATAACATCATAATAAATTGTGTCAATCATGTCAGTAAATTGAATATATCTCTGAATTGCTTTCAGCCTAGCATAACTGGATGCCACATAGATCCTTTGTAGGTCACAAAATTTAATTTTTTTTTATCCGCTATGTCCCCATCTTATCAAAAAAGTCCTTTAAGCATTTTATTGTATACCTTAAGATCTGTTACACTTCTAATCTGAATGTGAGAAGAATGTACATTGCTGTGGTAAATGCTATTATCACCTAATTAACTAGATTCTGATTTTATTTGAGAGATGCAAGTATAAAAAACAACAGAAAAAAAATCAACACTGAGTGCTGACTGATTGACACTACATCGTGAACAAACATATAGCTAGGGATCTTGAAGACATAATAGCAATCATATCCGAAATTTATGTATCAAATTTTAACTTATAATGTTTTTGTATGTGTAATTATCTTAAAGAAATGTGGTTAGTTGAAATAAAGTACAATGATGACTAAAGTACTAAACCCATAAAATAGTTCTCTCTAAATCATGTTTGCTAATGACAAACATTTCAATTTCATACATTCAAATGTTGCATTCATTGTAGACGTTACGAAAATTGTTACTAGGAATATTGGTGATAATATTATATGGTCAAAAAAGTTCACCCAGTCTTTCAAAAGTGATCTATATACATCTGGTGATAAATTTGTAGCCTCAAATAATTTTAAGTTATTTCAATTTTTAGCTACTGAAAGTGCATTTATTTAGCGCCATATAAAATATATACAGATGTTTATCTTTAATATAATATACTCTTTATCACTTAGGTTCCTCAGGAACAAAAGATTCGGAGGAAAATCTTAAGAATTCCATCAAATTATCACATGGTACACGTTACAAGACAGGTACTAATTTTATAATAAAAATATATTATAATAAAATTAGTAGAGTGCACTGAACAAAATGTCCCTATTGGGTACACTAGTATTAATTATACGATATTATGACATGTAGTTTATACAAGAAATTGAGTCACTCTCAGGGCCATGTTTCTATATGTATAAATATGTGTATCAATGTACATATATATAACATACAGGTAAAATACTATAGTAACATATACATAGTAAATGTATTCTGTTGCTACTGCATGCGTTATAAAAATCAAATCAGAGTATGTTATTAATGACTATTGTGCTTTCACAAATTTATTTTACTGTAGAATTGTCAAACTTCTCTGTTAGTAAAGAACACTGGATGTAGAGCTGTTCAATTGTAGTTTACATTAAGCTTATATAATCTGACTATTAATTTGTACTAAAAACACTTTATGGTGAGTGAGCGAATCAAGTGTGAAACTATACCAGAGGTACAAATTTGTGCTAAGAATAAAGTATCAAAAATAATAAATTGATAGCCACTGAGCCAAAGATGTTTAGTCCTTGCTAGATTATGGTTTACTCTTTAAAAGTCTAAAACTGAACGTTGTATTGGCAAACTATTATACATGTATCATACTATATACGTACATTCTCTGTCTCTACATTATGTGTGCTTGTGTAGAGAAAAACTAAGATTTCAATTTTGTTAATTTATTATTACACTTTCAGTTCAGATATTAAGATAATAGTAGCAAAAAATATTGGTGATAATGATATTGTAAGGTCAAAAAAGTTTTCCTACTCTTTCAAAAATTAAGTAAGCGAAAGATTAAAGATGATGCGAGTGTAACTTTTCTTGCATCCAAAATTTTAAGTTACGTTTGGATACATGTGTTACCAAAATTTGCAGAACATTTTTTGTAGCTTGTGAACAACTATTTCGGTTATCTTGGCACATATTGATTAAATATCCAGAAAAAAATATTTTAATGTACCTTATATTTTTTTTAATTAGGTATTCCAGGAAGAAACGATTCAGATACAAAATTTAAGAATTCTATCAAGACATCACATGGTACACGTTACAAGATAGGTACTAATTATATTATTGATACATATAAACATACAATGCAATTCTATTGTAGTAGTGTAGTCTTTGATTAGCTAGATTATAGTTTATTCTTCAAAAGTCTGAATACAGAAAAATGTATAGGCATGCAGCAATATAGAAAGAGATAAGCAGGAAAGAACCATTCACACTAAGATTCTCCTCCTGGTAGAGCATGAATGACTAGTAACATGAATGGTGAGAGAGTGAAACAAGTGACAATATCAAGAATGTTTAATAAGGTATCGAGTTAAGTGAAGCAATTGTTTTAGAATCAAGTTATTGTTAAATTTAGACTTGCAATAATCATAATGACATATATATATATATAGTTTCAATCTTACAATTTTAAAAAAATTCTTCTATGAAGTTGATTTAAGCTAGCTCGTTCACTAGCTGAAAAGTTTAGGCTAACTCATTCACCTAATCAAATACAAATAAAATTTCAAGATATTGTAGTCTTTTCTAAAATAATTTATGCTTTGTATTCATGTTGTTTAATGATATAAATTGCTTCAAACTATATATAAAATAGCTATATTCACATAATATGAATTGAATATTTCTTGTCTTAGGTTTTGAAAGAAAATATTCAGATGCAAAATTTAAGAATTCGGACAAGTCAACACATGGTACACGTTACAAGACAGGTATTAATTATAATTAAAATACAAATATTAGTTTTGTAGAGTGAAATGAGCAAGCACCCTATTGGGTACATGTACATTATTTACACATTATTAGATTAGACAAAAGATTGACTCACTATATTGGCATGTTTCTATATTATTATCAAGCTATTAGGGGTGAACAATTGTAAATCAGGTATATGTTATATGTATGTATATTTGGTATGTGCATCCCTTGAAGATGTTATACTCAATTCAGAGTTAGCTAGACAGTCTAGTATCAGATAAGGAAAGGTGTTTGTCTATAATAACTACAAATTTACTAAATCCATTACAAAACTTTATTATCTCTCTAATTTATGTATACTTTTGTAAAGAATGACAAATATATCACTTTCATTCACTCTATGATTCTTTCATAGTAGGTATAAACAAAATGGTTGCAAGAAATAATGGCGATAAGAATATAAGGTCAAAAAGGTTTCCCCAGTCTTTCAAAGGTAAGTGAAGTATAAAAGACGATTAGAGTATAGAATTTCTTGCATGGAAATTAAATTTTAAGCTACGTTGGATGCATGGATTACCACAAAATTTGCCGAGATTTTTTTGTCTTCTCTTGGCAAGTTTTAAGTAAACAACTGGAACAACAGTTTGTGTATCTTATATTTTTATATTTTTTATTTAATTAGGTTTATCAGGAAGAAAAGAATTGCACACAAAATTTGAGAATTCTATCAAGACATCACATGGTACTCGTTACAAGACAGGTACTAATTATATTATTAAATATTAAGTACTTACAATCCAATCATTATTGTAGTTGTGAGCAAAACTCTGAATTCTACAACTATAGGTACACGTACTTATATGAAGTTATCCAATACTATGACAAATTGCACTGTACTCTATACTAGTGGTGCGCTCGAATAGCGCAAAATAGCGAAGCGAGCGATGCATGTTCCCTGTAATTGCAGCTATAGATACAGTTATTTATTTTGATGTTGTTAATGTTATGTCTGTATGCTGTTTCATATAGATTCATTGGTGCTTCTATTCTATACCACTGTATGATGAAGGTTATAAAATTTAGGCTATGTATTATAAAGTTTAAATGTTATACTTTTTGTGGTAAAACAAGAGTAATGAATTATTTTATTATGTATTTTATTAATGTAATTCGTAATCAGCTACATAGTATTGCTTTATATAATAAAGTTTAAATGTTATATTATTTGTGATAATATAAGAATAATGAATTATTTTACCATCAAAGTTATTGGCTGGTGTTTTAGACAGAATATACCGCTATTTAATTAAAAATGTCATACATCATTACAGTTATAGCTGATGTAAACTTTGTGGTTTAATAAAAAATAAATAAAAGCGTTTGTTTGGGTACTATAACATATTCAGAGGGAGAGCAGAGTATGTTAAATGGATGTAGATCTTAGACTACATAGTTTGATAATAGAGTTAGGTTAATTGTTATAGTTTTACATTAAATTTAACCTGCAAGTGGAGGAATGTTTCCAGGATGCATGTCATTTTGAGCTGAATAGAGCTTAGGGATATGTGTATCCCGGCTACATCGACAACATTCCAATGACTTAAATTTCATTTTGGTGCCTGGAAACTTCTCCATACACGTTATGCAGACTGGGATAGTAATCGATGAGATTTTAGCATGAAAATTACGCATTGCTGTGTGAACTTGAGGATCATCAAATGCTGGAATAATATGGTGCAATGGAACCTGGGGATGTTGTCTTGACCTGTTCCCCCTAACTTGAGACAATCTAGTCTCCCGTTGAAGTGGTGTTTCATCAGCCAATCTCTGCTGTTGGTTAGTTGACAACTGCTCTAATCTAGAGGAATTTTGTAATGAAGATTCATTTGCTGTTCTCAACAGTTGGTTAGTGGACAAACAGTGGAGCCTGTGATCTCTTTCACTATCACTTTCAAACAAATGTGTCACTTGCTGTTTTTGTGACATTAGTTGTAGACATTGCTCTCTGCATAATGGTTTCCTAAACGAAAATATGTCTCGTATTAACTGATTGAAGTATATATTTTATTTTATATTTACCTCTTGCATTCGTTGCTGATAAGCTGAAAGGCTTTGCGGTATCGAAATTGTTTGAGTTATATTTTCTGCAACTTTTTTTGCTGCTTTGGGTGTATATGAGAATGGATGTCCTCTGATAGATGTCTTTTCCTTCCTCTTGCAGTACAAAAAGTAGTGGGGATATTAGCTTCTTGTTCAGATGGTGTGGCTGCATTTTCAGTGTCTTCAAGAGTAGTTGAGTCTACAGCTGTATAAAGTTGATTGGTACAGTAATCCTCAGGAATAGTCTAATAAATAAATTAGGAACATTTAATGGCTTTTCAAAAAGAAAGATTTTTTACTTTGCTACCTGTTTCTGTTTCGTTTTAGCTCTCCTCCTCCTTGCCCTGTCCTTTTCATTTCTTATCTCTCTCCTTACTATTTTTTCTTCTGGAGTTCCTATCGCCCTCAAAGCTCTTGACCGAGCATTTCTAACGTTTTGTCTACTGGGCATCGCTACTTCGTACGGCGGGTAAACAAAACAAAATGTTGCTAAGAGGGTTACCCGGCCCGCGCAAGCGCGTAGGATAAAGGGAACGTTTTGTCTACTGGGTATCGCTACTTCGTACAGCGGGTAAACAAAACAAAATGTTGCTAAGAAGGTTACCCGGCCCGCGCAAGCGCGTAGGAGAAAGGGTACACACGTAAGCCCACGCAAGAACAAAAACAATTCTAGACCTAAATATATATATATATCGCGAACTCATTAGAGAGTCAGCTCCGCTCGCTTCGCTCGCTTCGCTGAATTACTAATGCAGCATATGTAATATAGTAAAAAATTGAGACTTTCTTTCCACATATCAATATTTATTTACAAAATCGGAGTTAATTTGACATGCCACCACTTTAGCAGTATTTTAAAAGCTCTATAGTAAATGAATGTTTAACTTCAGCAGGAATTAGAGATCAACTTAGTGTGTAAATGAATTGCTACACTTATAACTTACACAAACAATAATATAGAAATAGTCACTAGTCTCTGTACAGAACTCACGTTCTGTTGTGTTGTTATATTGTGCGTAGTAAGCTTGGTATCTTGTTTGTGTTTAGTCTCGGTGGACTATATAAGAACATGTTATAGAAGAATGAAGTATATGGTTACAAAATAGTTGTTTTTTAAGTAAATTAAAGTAAAAAAATTGAAACCACTGGGTCATATGGCCTAAGCTGACATTCTTGGCTATAAGAAAGAATGACATATTAATATAGTGAGGGAGTAAAGCAAGTGAAACAAGGAAGTGTAATTAAAAATCGAGGATGTGGTTGAATTTTTAAAGACTTTTTATGGGTACAAATATATTATATAGTGTCAAAATAAGTCACTTAAAATTAATTATTCTTCATTTTCATTCATTTTATTCACATTTCTGTTTTCCTTGCAGATATACATGTTATCTAAATGTTTGTGTTGCTTGCAGATATTAAGAAAACAATTTCCCATTATCGTGATATTTTCGGTGATATCAATGAAAGATCAAGAAACATTGCAAAGCCTTACAACGGTATGCAAATTTAATATAGCTCACTATCAAATTTCAATTAAAAGCGTAAAATATGTTAACTCTTACTATAAGTTAAAATGTATCATTTTTTGATCTTTCATTTCTATCAATTTCTGGAAGTAGTTTATTATATCTGACTTTTATTTATTTTTGGGTGTAGTTATGCAATTATTGATTGATTTTTTGTGAATAATATAGGTATTATAAGTACATAATACATACGTATTATATTCAGTTCTTTATTCATTAGAAAAGAAGAATCTAGATATGGAACTAAAAAATTCTGTTAAACCATCTCAGAGTAAAAACACCGTTGCAGGTAAGTATATAAAGTAAAGAACAAGCAAGCAAAGTAAATTAAGACACTGTCGGGGATGTAATATGCTTTACGAGTACAAATAGTGTGAATCACATTTAAATAAAGTTTCAGTGCTCTGTGATAACGTTTTGAACACATTATACAGAACATGCAAGTATCAAAGTATGTCTTAAGAAATTACTTAAATGGTTTATTGTGGCTATAATACTTATTAACAATTTACAAATTATTAACTTTGCAATCTGATTGTATGCATAAAGTTGCATTTTATATATATATTTAACATTAGGTAATAAAGTTATCTCGGAAGCATCAGTATTGTTTAAAGAAGATTCAAACAAACCTAAGTATGGAAACAACAGTCACCAACGTCTTGCTGCTCTATTTGCTGCTTCACTGATTAGTTTTGGGATTGTTGCATTCACTATCACTATTATCATAGCTATAGTGGTCTATCATAAAAATGTCAAAGAAAGAAAACAAATTCAAGATGTAGAAAATGGATTAAGCCGGAATTTCAATTCACATCCATCAGTAAGAAAAGCCAGAAAAGGACCTAATGGAGTACGACTAAAGACAGTTAGGTAAAATATAACCAGTGGGACGATTGTGCAAATGATTTAAAATTTAATAATATCTTTAAATGTTCACATAAATATACTATATTATTGCTTGTAACACTGTAGATAAAGTAATAACTTAAGCCCACAATACAATTATAAATGTATTCCTGAATGTTGACTGCAATTTGTAGAATTCAACAATCAAAGTCAGAGCCAGATTTATACACTCTACCAGTTCCAGTAAACACCAGCTTAATCCTGTCCAAATCCTGTGACAATATGGCGGATTCTGTGGCATTAGACTTAGACAATTATTCACTTAACATGAATCGAGAACTTCAGTTAACAGATCACAATGAGACCAGTAACATAAATATGGTGGCATCAAATCATGACATACCTACACCTTGTTTGACTAATGTAAGCCCAGTGCACGAGATTTCCACCACTGAAGACCAACTACAGCATAAAGAACATGAGGAGACAAAGACCACTCCTGCATATAGTCATCTTTTTCAAGGAAAACATGTAAGCACAATGAGGAAGATATCTACCACTGAAGATCTGCCTAAAAATGAAGATCACCAGGAGATAAAAACCAATCTCATTTATGTTCAGCCAATTTGATATTATCAATCTTTTTGAGATAACATTTGAAATGTTAAAATTTAGCTATCATAATACAGCTAGCTAAAAGGGTTTACTGTAAAACAAACATGGCTATATTATTGAAATACAGAGTAGTAACTACACAGTATTTTGCAATGACTTTTCTAAAGACACCCATGACTGAGTACATGTACACAGAGATTTAATATAACTATAGTGAAGTGTGACTTTTGTGCTCCTGTAAATTCACTCATTTCAGAATATTGCCAGAATAGTTTGTGTGTAGCAACTTGTAATTATGTTACTCTTGACACAGTCTGATAACACAATAACAATGCCCTCAGCAGAGATGTTGGTAATACTCTTACAAAGGCACTTGTTAGATCATCATGGACAAAAATGTTTAGATATACATGCTTAGCCATGTACCAATGCATGACCATCTCATTGGTGGTAGACTATATTGTTGACCTGTCAGCTATTGTTGGAAGGTAGCTGCAAACAAATCATTCTCTGTGATTTGATGTTCCCAATGGAAGATGCCAATGTCTGTAGAACGGCAAGATGCCGCTTGTGACAAATTTGTCAGTGGGTCATCAAACATCATCAGCTAGTGAAAGATTCTGTTAGGATTAGTGAGTTAATAGTCTCAGAAGTGACTGCAGAAAGAGTGGTAGGATCTGTCTATATCCATCAGTGTATTGAACTGATCCTGAAAAGACATCAATATAGCTATAATAATTTATCTGGCTGGATGGAGGCTGTAAGTAGTGCATTTTATATCTAAGCATTCTTCTGGTCAGAACCATGAGCTCCAAATATATCCTGAAACTTCCAGAACAGTGTAATTTATACTCCTTGATCCCCACATAACCTAACGTTATGGAGTGTAGTGTTACTGTTAGGTGCTTTAAGTTTCCAGCATGTGCAGTTCCTATCAACTTAATGATATGTATTTAATAGTTGTTCTCTCATATTGTGTCTGATAAATACAGGATATGAGAAGTGCTTGCTTGACAAGTTGGATGCTCATTCAGATTCCGTGATCCTACAAGATGATTAAAATTAGGCTATAGAGAAGAGAGCTTTGAGTTACATCTCAAGTCAAAATGCACTTCCCACCCAAATTTCCTATCTGTATACTATGCAGTATGTTCTAGTTTACCATGCTGCTTACACTCCACATTTTGTTTTGTGAGATACTAAAATGCGTTGATTAGTGACAAAAATTGAACCAAATGAGTGGTACATCATTGATAAATGTCTTACAGAATCTCTATAATTATTATTATGTTGTTGTTTGAAAAAGTAAACAACAATTGAAGCACGCCGGCTAGTAAAATGGTTTAGAATGCTACAGGTTGTATATATACTTTACGACGAGCTCCATCTATAAATGATTAACGAGGGAACGTTGAGCGCATCATTTATTTGCTAAATTCGGCCTACAGATAAAAGGAGAGTTGCGACACTGGATTGCGCGTTCTGCTATTAGTGAGAACATTCTATTATTGTAGTTATCAACATATTTCTGATATTGACGAAGGGTATTTCCGAATAGTAAAAGGCATATGCACGCTTACAAACTTAGTGGTGACTCTGAGAACAGTATAAAGCAGGTGTATTATTTTGATGTAACCAAATCTTACAATTACTGAGAACAGAAAAAAGTCACTTGAGGCCAAATTGAATTTTACACTTTTTCTTGTAATTAAAAATTAAGTAGCGATAAAATTTGCAAAATTCTACTAAATAGCATGATCTGTCGCTAACTATTTTTATACTATCCAAAAATTACAATAGTCAAAATTGAATAAAAATAAAATACTGTATAAACACGAGGTCACATGGAGAGGGGAGAACACAGGTTACGAAAAGGGGAGGAAAGAAAAACATAGTAGGGGAGAAGGATAAGTAAAGAAAGAATCGATATAATAATACAAGTGGCCGACAACAATGTACCTATTCATGAATAATTCATGAGCTACAGTAGCGGTCAAAATAAAGTTCCCTCAGCGGAGCGTCAAAGCCGCTGAAAAGCCGCTGCGCTAGCAAAACTGCACAGGCGGAAAAGTCGTTTCATCTCCGGTTCAATTAGTCGCGAGTATTCCGGCGGAGATTGTTCTGCGGCTTGGAAGATGAGTTGGTAGATTTGGAAGGTGCTAACTTGGAAGGTGTTGATTTCTTTGTTTGTAAGTTACGTGATAGAGGAGTGATGAATATGAGCAGATCTTACATTTTGGGGATTTCTTCCGAGTCGCCGAGATGTCTGGACCACTCTGTGGCCATCTCCTCATCGCCATCACTTGAGCCTGAGCAGAACTTGGAGACCATCTTCCGAATATAAGGATTTTCCATGGCTTCCGTTAAGAGGCAGCACTTGTCTCTTGATCAGAGTAACTTTCAGCATGTGTTGACATGAAGTCTGAGAATCGATTATAAAAACTTTGACTGACTCAGTCTTGAGGTCGGTAGTACTTGCCTTGGCGATGCTTGCTGTGATGTTGGTTAGAGCTTCCTTAGCTTTGGGAATGACGACGTGGAAAAACGGATGAGTCTCGTGCGCTGGAGTTTGATTAGTAGAGTCCTGAGGTCCTCCTCATGCTTCCTTCCTTGAGTGAGGAAGTCTGCAGATGTTACTTTGGAGTGTTCTAACCATGCCTCGGCTGCCTCGATGTGTAACTGATATTTCTCATTGAGGGCGAACAACTTCAAGGACTTGGTGATCCTGTCAATGTAAATCTCATAGGTAGCCTCCAGAGTAGAGTTGGACTCAATCTTTTTCTCTGTGTCTTCCTCTGAAGTGGCAGCTACTGTCATGAAGTCCAGGATGGCCAAGTATGCTGTCTTACGTTCGGCGATGGTGTCTCGGAGTGAGAGGAGTTTGGAGTCCAGCTCTTCCTTGTCCAGGTTCCTCAGATCATCACTGAACGACTTGCCTGTTGCTTTGAGGATCCTTGTCAGCTTTCCTCTGATTGAGGAGTGCTTGTTCTTCAGCCGTGCTAAGTTTAAGATGATAATTATGATTGCAGGAAGGCCAATCCATCGGAAGTGAGAAGAGACTACAGTAAGGCAAGTCTTTCCTAGGAATGAAATTTCCATTGAGGATGATTGCAAGTAAGGCCAATCATCCCGCGAAGTGAGGAGTAGTGTAGACGTAGTCCACAAAGTTGAGCGAGCGATAATAGAGAGCTAACTAGCTGGAGTAGAAAGCTAACTAGCAATGACTCAACTTCGATAGTCGCTAAAGCAAGAATCAGTGATTCCTCTAACCCTCTCTGTACAATGCTAGATCCGGCTCTAAGGACCAATATTTGAGGGTTGTAAAGCCTCAAGCCCTGTTGATCCCTTAGCTAATGGAAGGACCAGAACCTTGGCCGCACCTATCTTAAGTGAAAGCTAAGCGCACGCCAGTAACTTCCAGGAAGACAGATACTCTGCCGTCGTTGCAGGCCTGGTTCAGTCTAAAGGCGAACTCCGCAAGCGCACAATGCACAATAGATAAGGTTCATGGCAAAAGTTCAATTCATATACAATTTAACAACTTATGACGCACAGTGAATAACATTATGTATAATTAGACAGGATGAGTATAACCGTGTGTGCTATTGATAATTTCTGTAGTATCAAAATTAAGTTACTTTGACTATCTGAATTACCTTGAATTCTTGACAATAAGCTCTAACCTACAAAAACAAAAGACAATCAATTTTAGCACACAAATACAAAATTACTTTCTTACCTCATTTTCTTGAGCAGTGGTAACTTTTGTAGTACCAAATTTGAGCCATTCTGATTATTTGAATTTACAGTCAAGTTACAACTAGCTCTTATCTACGAAAAGAAAGGCAGAGTTATTTTTTAATATAACAAAATTCTGGAATTCTTACTTACCTTCATCTTCCCTCGAGTAGTAGACTTCCTCTCATAATACTTGCATTCTGACTACCATGCTCTTGACAAATACCATCGATCGGCACTCCGTATCCCCCCTAAAACACGAAGATTTGAATTCAGTCTGGATTGGTCTTCAAATGCATAGTACCGGTCGAATCAACGTTTGTGTCTGGAAGGCAACGTTTTTCCAGGATTTTTTTCTCCCACGAATGTACACAAGGTTAAACAATGCTAGCTTAATGCTTTCGTTCATAATAACCGGGATCAAGCCTAAAAAGCCGTGTTTTTGAGAAAAAAGGACCACACGCTCGCGCTTTTAATGGCATAAATACCATCCTACATATAATACTAAAATCCCGAACTGCATTATCCACCCCTATTATGGTCTCGCTCGTTCCGCTCGCTTGCCTATAAAAAAATAATCATGAGTTATAGGAAGAATTTTTGCACAAGAATAAAAAAATTTAAATTAATGGAGTCATTAGTGAGGTATTATTTACCTGTCAAAGTTTGGAGACAATCTGGGAGCCAGCGTCTGCTCCAGGGAGAAACAATACTGATAAAGTAAGCCAAGGAATACAACATTAAGCAGCAGCACTCATTATAACTTATAGCTGGGGTGGGGCCTAGGTAAGTTTTATCAATTGGTGGGTGGGAAGCTTTGAATTACCTACGCAAGCTAAGTTAGCGGTCGTTTGTACTATTGCGAGCACGGCGGATATTTGTGGTTATATATGTACATTAACTAGTGATGTGCTTGAGCACAAATGGCGAGCGAGCCTAAAGACTATATTATTTTTATATGAATGATTTTGACTTCTAACACTGAAGCTACTGATCAGGTCCAGTTTTTAAATTTCGCATACACGGTAAAGGGATTTCAGTGCCATAATAACAACTCTCTGCAACTACTTGAATTGAAGGAAAAAACAACAACAAAACAATACATGTGGGGAGGTAGGTACCACGGTCGCCAATTGTGGGTTGCGGCTCGACACAGCCCAGCTCAGCACAGTCACCAACGACAAGAAACGGTAAAGTCGTCACAGCTTACTCGTACACTCTGGTAACTCGCCGCCACCAGAGTTCCTTGTAGCTATGTCCGCCCTTCCCTGAGCTCTCGATCAGTTTGGGGTTAAGACTAAACTATGGGGAACTGATGATACGCATGCGTGTCTAAGGTTATGTAGCCGAGGACACGCACGCGCACACAAAATGAGGGAGTGGTCACGGAACATCCGGACAGAACTAACACACACATAATCATGACATGCGCATACATACACTTTAGAATACATACAATAATAATGACACACTGCTAATAATAAATACACATATAATTGACTTTCATGACACACACAGTTCATTCATCTTCTTCATTCATCTTCTTCTGTCTTCTTTATTTTTCTTCTTTATCTTTCTCTTCATCTCTTTCTTTATCTCTCTCTGCTCACCCTTCATCATGCCACCCACAATACACGTTATTTAAAAGTTTTTTTTGTGATATTCTTTAGCTAAGTAGTGGTTGTAACACACAATGCTTTGACACAACTGGAAATGCACCTACACATACTTACCTTCGCAGCAGTGTTGTTTTAGTTTAGAGATTCCAGGTTTTCTTAGTTTTAGTTATTCATACTAAAAAAATGTCTTGAATGCTTAGTTTTAGTCTTTTCCCAAATTTTCCCTGAAGATTTAGTTAGTTTTTAGCATTTCTTCAATATCATGTAGAAGATTTAGTTAGTTATTCTATCAATTGACTTAGTTTTGGTTAATTTACGTTGTGTCTCAAATTCTTGAATAACGAGACTCCATAAAGAAGTAGTACTGGTAGTTTTCCAAACAACTTCAAAAGTAGCATATTTCTAACTCTTGAACAAGCTCTCAGCTATGATAAAAAAACAACCAATGTTATTATTTGTAATTGTAGCCAACAAAATATGGAATTACTACTTAACTCAATTTCCTGAGTATTGATAACTTCTGTAGTATCAAATTTAAGTTACTTTGACTTTCTGAATTACCTGAATTCTTGACAACAAGCTCTCAGCTACAAATACAATAGACAATTAATTTTAGCACACAAATACAAAATTACTTGCTTACCTCAATTTCTTGAGCAGTGGTAACTTTTGTAATACCAAAATTTGAGCCAATCTGACTATTTGAATTTACCAGTCACTGTGGACAAGCTGTTAGCTACAAAAAAGAAAGGCCAGAATTAATTTTGCATATTTAGCTAACAAATATGGAATTGCGTACTTACCTCAGCTTCCCTCGAGAAATTGTAGCTTCCTTAGCATTAATACTACGGCATTCTGATTACCAATGACTCTTGACAACCAACAATCGGCACTCCGTATCCCCACATAAAACGGCGAATTTTTGAAAATAATTATGGAAAAGGGTCTTCAATGCCATAGTAACCGGTCGAATCAACTTTTTGTTTCTTGAAAAGCAAGCGTTTTCGCAGGAAATTTCTCATACTTATGCGCTGAAGTATAAAGTAAGGCTTGCTTAATACTGTAGTTCAGAATAAAATGGGGTCAAGCCTAAAAAGCCGTGTTTTTTGGAGGAAAAAGTTCCACGCGCGCGCGTGCGTTTAAAGGGCATACGTACTATTCATCCATACATATATACATATAACATACCCGATTTTGCATTATCCAGCCCTAATACTGTCTCGCTAGCTACGCTCGCTCGCCAATAAACAAACATCCCCGATTTTCAATTGTGTTACTCGCTCACCAAATACATATTATTTATACATAGAAACAACCCTGATTGTGACTCAATTTCTGATGCACCCAATAGGGACATTTAATCAGTGCACTCTACTAATTTCATTATTATAATTTTAAGTATATAATCAGTCTTGTAATGTGTCCCATGTGATAGTTTGATGAAATTCTTAGATTATATATAATGATAAAAATATGCTAAATAACTGTATTTTCAGTAGCTAAAAATTTAATTGAGTTTTAATACTAACCATGTTATATAGTATTATCAGCACTATTTCTAGAAACAAACTTTCTTAATATCTAAAATGAAAGCAAAATTTGAATGTATGAAATTGAAATGTTTGTCATTCTCAAAAATATCAGACATGATTTAGAGAGAAATATTTTATGGGTTTAGTCCTTTAGTCATCATTGTACTTTATTTTCAAATAACCACATTTCCTTAAGATAATTACACATACTAAAACACTAAAGTTAAACTTTTATTTTGAATATGATTGCTATTATGTCTTCAAGATCCCAGCTATATGTTTGTTCATGATTTGCACTCACTGCTGCTTAATTTCCTGGTATAATTTTTTATACTTTGTACATCTTTGAAAAAAAAATCAGAATCTGGTGACGTAGGCAATAATTGCATTTACCTCAGCAACATACATTCTAGATTAAGTTATTGGACTACACACGTCTTTTTATTATTTAAAATACAACGTTTGGATCGAAGTTGCTCGATCTTCTTCAGGTGGAATATAACTGAAATGGCTGGGTGATGGTGATACAGAAGTTTATATAGGTATGAGATATTATAGAGCAGTTGGTGACTGAATGAAGGTGTTGATAAGAGTCTATTGATGCTTTTATTGATGAGTTAATAGATGATAGAATGAGTCTGACTAGTGGGGTGAGGAATGCCAGAGTAAAATGGGTGAATAACCAATAATTAAGTCAGTAAGTAAGGAAAATAATAAATGCATAACTGAAATAAAAAAAAATAAAAAATATATATATAATATATATATGAAAAAAAATAATAAAATAATTAAGTAAACAAATAATGATAATAACGATATGCACTTATGTGATGTTGCTCATCCATATTGGGCTGATGTTAAGTCCTTGGGTCATGGTTAAAATTTGGAAAACTTTTGATGTGGATTGCCTCCTTAATTCTTCTTCTATGCCAGATACTTTCTTTTTCTATGACAGTGCTGCTTTGCCAGTCAATTCTTCTATGGTGTTCCTCCAGGTAGTGTTGTGCAACTGCTGACTTCTGAGTTCAAAGTTCCTGCAACACCTCTGATGTTCAGATAGTCTAACTCTTAGTGTTCTTCCTGTCTCTCCTATATAGGAACAATCACAATCTAAACAGGGAATGCGGTAGATAACTCCAGGGTGATTGAGGAGGTCTGGTTGTGGTTTCATAATAAATGGATGAGCAACATCACATAAGTGCATATCTTTATTATCATTATTTGTTTACTTATTTATTTTATTATTTTATTTCATATATATATATTATATATATATATATATTTTTTTCTTTCAGTTATGCATTTATTATTTTCCTTACTTACTGACTTAATTATTGGTTATTCACCCATTTTACTCTGGCATTCCTCACCCCACTAGTCAGACTCATTCTATAATCTATTAACACATTAATAAAAGCATCAATAGACTCTTATCAACACCTTCATTCAGTCACCAACTGCTCTATTATATCTCATACCTATATAAACTTCTGTATCACCATCACCCAGACATTTCAGTTATATTCCACCTGAAGAAGATCGAGCAACTTCGATCCAAACGTTGTATTTTAAATAATAAAAAGACGTGTGTAGTCCAATAACTTTATCTAGAAATTACTGATTCCACGTCAAGAATGACCCTTCGAAATCATACAACATACATTCTACTCACATTCAGGTTAGAAGTATACAAGATCTTAAGGAATACAATGGCATGCTTAAAGGACTTTTCGTTTGATTCGACCATAGGCATCAGCCAGTGCCTGGCAAGGTTGCTCATAACTGTCTTTGCCTCTAGCAGATTTTTTGACAAGATCTTTGGCCGGATGTCATGCACTATAGTAGGATGTTGCATTTGTCAGATTAAGACATGTCACAACAGTGCTCATCCATCATGCTGTCCAATCTTATCTTGAAGTCCCGCCACTTTAGTGGAAACCCATTGAATTCGGCAACTCTAGCGCTAGGTGAGCAGGGGTGGCCATGGCTGGCCTCACTGATGTTTTTGCTGGTGGAATGGCAGCAGCTGGAACTGGTGTGCTTGCTGTCAGTTTTGCCATCAACTCCAAACTCTTGGTAGCCATTTGTTTCTTGAGTGCCTCGAGCTCTCTGTCTGTGGCAAGGGTTGCTGTGTCTTTGGAAAACTTGTATCCCTCTCTTTCATAAACTGGACTTGGAGAGTGTAAGTTGTCCTTGAGCGGGTTCATGCCTTCCAAAATCATGAGGCCTTCATGGCAGGCGTCCAACTTTGGCTGAAAGATTTCCAAACTGGTGATGGCACTCTCAGCAGCTTCTATGCATGCTTCTCCCCAGGCAGCTTCTGTCTCTTGCACCGCTTCGTCAGTCAGCAGCTCCAGATGGTGCTCTTCTCTGGAGCTTTTTGAAAAGCCTTGCAGCCTCAAAGGTAGTGGTAGTAGCCAGTGATTTGGCAATTAACTTGTCCATTTTGGTTATGGACTTTGTCAGGCAGTTCTTCCCGCCAGTTCTCTTGTTCAGAGTTTTGGCAGAATCTTTGTTCTTGTGAATGGCTTCTTCCTCCATCTCAGAAGTGCTGGAAACTGGTAAAAACTGGTAGAGTTGTAGCTGATAGTAGTCTCAGTCCCTTGACTAGATCCTGGCTGTCACTCTCGAATTCAGTAGCAGATGAGTTTATCCAGCTCGAAGAATTAGCGACGGGACAGAGACAGCTATCAGGCATCATATATACGCGAAAATAGCCGACATAGTGCGTGCGCACCACAGATTACTAAAATTGGCGTATAAAGGGAGAGTTGCGGACGCTGGAACTCATCGGGCGTTCTGGTTTTAGCGAGAACGGTCGGTCATGGTTGCTATAAAGTTATTATTGATATTGACGTTGGTTATTAATACGTGTAAGTTAATTAACTGCATAAGTTAACTATAGCTATCATATTTATTGATTTTATTTCTTCAGCACAACTTTCCAGTCAATGGAAAGAAAATATTGAGCAAGTTCTGAAGCATTTGCTTGGAAATTTACCCCTTCCCTACTCCTCAAAATTAGACCTTTATTGTGGAGGTAAAAATGGACAACTTTGGTTTCGGACATTGGTCCATTTAGATAAAGATAATGATATCATCACTGGCATTAATCCAACTGTTGATGAAGCACAATTTTATGTCAACATCAGTAATTTTAAAATTCCGGTTTCATCAAAGTATACCTGCAAGATTTCTCTAGAAACTTACACCAACAACAATCTACTTCTTCTAAATATCAGTAAGCATGTATAAATTCGTAAATGCAGTACTTTCATTTTATGTAACAATCATTTAGCTGGCAACAACTTGGATGTTACCGAGTTTATTAACAGCTCCGTAATGAATGCAATATACACAAGTTTTTCAGGAGACTCCACCATCAATTACCATTCAGATTGGAATTGGAATCCATCTGGATCAACACGCAGTACTGTACTCAACAAACCTACCAACACCAGTAAAAACTACAAACTCAGCTCTCTTTATCCTATCATAAACACAGTGATATCATACATTCTTCATTTGCCAAAGGACTTCATAACTCATTTGATAAAACTTAGTTTCGGAAAGAAAACTATTTCAGATATTATAACACCTCAGGCATCAGGTATGCTAAATTTAACTAATTTATAACATCATAATAAATTGTGTCAATCATGTCAGTAAATTGAATATATCTCTGAATTGCTTTCAGCCTAGCATAACTGGATGCCACATAGATCCTTTGTAGGTCACAAAATTTAATTTTTTTTTATCCGCTATGTCCCCATCTTATCAAAAAAGTCCTTTAAGCATTTTATTGTATACCTTAAGATCTGTTACACTTCTAATCTGAATGTGAGAAGAATGTACATTGCTGTGGTAAATGCTATTATCACCTAATTAACTAGATTCTGATTTTATTTGAGAGATGCAAGCATAAAAAACAACAGAAAAAAAATCAACACTGAGTGCTGACTGATTGACACTACATCGTGAACAAACATATAGCTAGGGATCTTGAAGACATAATAGCAATCATATCCGAAATTTATGTATCAAATTTTAACTTATAATGTTTTTGTATGTGTAATTATCTTAAAGAAATGTGGTTAGTTGAAATAAAGTACAATGATGACTAAAGTACTAAACCCATAAAATAGTTCTCTCTAAATCATGTTTGCTAATGACAAACATTTCAATTTCATACATTCAAATGTTGCATTCATTGTAGACGTTACGAAAATTGTTACTAGGAATATTGGTGATAATATTATATGGTCAAAAAAGTTCACCCAGTCTTTCAAAAGTGATCTATATACATCTGGTGATAAATTTGTAGCCTCAAATAATTTTAAGTTATTTCAATTTTTAGCTACTGAAAGTGCATTTATTTAGCGCCATATAAAATATATACAGATGTTTATCTTTAATATAATATACTCTTTATCACTTAGGTTCCTCAGGAACAAAAGATTCGGAGGAAAATCTTAAGAATTCCATCAAATTATCACATGGTACACGTTACAAGACAGGTACTAATTTTATAATAAAAATATATTATAATAAAATTAGTAGAGTGCACTGAACAAAATGTCCCTATTGGGTACACTAGTATTAATTATACGATATTATGACATGTAGTTTATACAAGAAATTGAGTCACTCTCAGGGCCATGTTTCTATATGTATAAATATGTGTATCAATGTACATATATATAACATACAGGTAAAATACTATAGTAACATATACATAGTAAATGTATTCTGTTGCTACTGCATGCGTTATAAAAATCAAATCAGAGTATGTTATTAATGACTATTGTGCTTTCACAAATTTATTTTACTGTAGAATTGTCAAACTTCTCTGTTAGTAAAGAACACTGGATGTAGAGCTGTTCAATTGTAGTTTACATTAAGCTTATATAATCTGACTATTAATTTGTACTAAAAACACTTTATGGTGAGTGAGCGAATCAAGTGTGAAACTATACCAGAGGTACAAATTTGTGCTAAGAATAAAGTATCAAATAATAAATTGATAGCCACTGAGCCAAAGATGTTTAGTCCTTGCTAGATTATGGTTTACTCTTTAAAAGTCTAAAACTGAACGTTGTATTGGCAAACTATTATACATGTATCATACTATATACGTACATTCTCTGTCTCTACATTATGTGTGCTTGTGTAGAGAAAAACTAAGATTTCAATTTTGTTAATTTATTATTACACTTTCAGTTCAGATATTAAGATAATAGTAGCAAAAAATATTGGTGATAATGATATTGTAAGGTCAAAAAAGTTTTCCTACTCTTTAAAAAATTAAGTAAGCGAAAGATTAAAGATGATGCGAGTGTAACTTTTCTTGCATCCAAAATTTTAAGTTACGTTTGGATACATGTGTTACCAAAATTTGCAGAACATTTTTTGTAGCTTGTGAACAACTATTTCGGTTATCTTGGCACATATTGATTAAATATCCAGAAAAAAATATTTTAATGTACCTTATATTTTTTTTAATTAGGTATTCCAGGAAGAAACGATTCAGATACAAAATTTAAGAATTCTATCAAGACATCACATGGTACACGTTACAAGATAGGTACTAATTATATTATTGATACATATAAACATACAATGCAATTCTATTGTAGTAGTGTAGTCTTTGATTAGCTATGTGGGGGCTCTTGGCACACCAGTGTAAGATTACTGCTGAAACACTCAACCCAACTCGTAGTATGCTGCCACCAGTTCTCAATCCTCTGTGAGCAGCCGCTTCTTGCGCCCCAGTGTTAGTCCAGTCAATTTGTTTAATAATAATAATTAACTAAGAGACACTTAAAGACACGCAATGACGACAGCTAGAGTTGTGAGACAAGAATGATTCTTGGGATTTGCCTTTATATAGTTTGTGATTGGCTCCTCCCGACTACAGTTAGACAGCTGACAACTAAAAAGACATGCAAACACAAATGAGGACGCAGGTCTACTGCTAAAACTGAGTAAATGCACAAACACAAAACTAATGTTCAGTTCTCCAGGGAGTGCATTCCTTAAGATCTTGTGAGGTTATCTGGGGGCGTTCCCACATGTGCCCCCCCTAAGCTTTGACCCTGACAGGTCAAGCGAACACCACAGGGGACGGACCCAGCATCAGTCATGGCAAGTTTTTTCTTCACGACATCTTTAGGCTCCATAACGACTTTGCCGACAGCATCATCTAATTGGTCAGTGAAATCTTCTAGGCTCCATCCCTGTCTAGATAGCCCATCCGCATTCTGATTTTCAGCACCCGGTTTGTAGATGATTGTTAGGCTCCATTCTTGAAGCTTTAGAGCGATCCGTCTTAGGCGCCTGTTTAACAAGTGGCTGGAAGACAGAGACATGCATGCACGATGATCTGTGAAAACAACACAGTGTGTGCCATAAAGAAAAAAACAAAAATGTTCAAGGGCACATAATATCGCAGTTGCTTCCAGCTCAAAAGCAGAATAGTTCTTCTCAGGTCCCCGGAGTTGTCTGCTCCAAAAGGCTACCGGAGACTCAGCATCATTTCTTTTTACATTGAGAACAGCACCAAGACCATCACCAGATGCGTCTGTGTGCAATGTAAACTCATCCTGTAAAGTGGGAATACATAAAATAACATGTTTACATAGGGACTCACGTAATGATTTGAAAGCTTCCTCCATCCGCTGACCCCAGACTAGCACTCGTGGAGCCGCCGGAGAAGTATGAGGAGTGAGTACAGACGATATTTTGGCGAAACCCTGAATAAATTCTCTGTAATATCCTACTGAGCCAAGGAATGCCTTCAGCTGTTTCCTAGTAGCAGGTCTCTTAAAGTCAGCCATTGCAGACACTCTATTCTCTGGTACTGCTAGTTTCCCAGAACCAATCATGTGCCCCAAGTATGTCACATACTTCCGACCAAAGGAACACTTACTAAACTTTGCAGTAAACCCAGCATCTTGCAAAGCAGTTAAAACTAATTCCAGAGCCTTAATGTGAGATTCCCAGTCATCAGAAAAAATCAGGATATCATCAATATAGTTAACAGAAATTTTCCCGTGCTTCCTCAATACCTTTTCCACTGCTTGCTGAAAAACCGCCGGGGCGTTTTTTAATCCAAACGGCATACGGGTGTACTTAAACTTTCCCATAGGGCATACAAAAGTGGTCATCTCACTTGATAATTTCTCCATACGAATTTGATGGTAACCAGAGCTTAGATCCACTTTAGAGAGTACACTGCTATTCCCCACTTTGTCTAAAATTTCGGGCAGGTTGGGGATGTAGTAGCGTTGTAAGGGGGTAATACTATTTAATTCTCTGTAATCAACGCATAATCGTACACTCCCATCAGGCTTTTTAACTGGAACAATAGGACTAGCCCACTCACTCTCAGATTCTTCTATAATGCCTGCCTTCTTTAACTTTTCAATTTGTTCCTCAACACCCTTCCTTAAGTGCATAGGAATACTATATGGCCTTTTACAAACCACACCTGACCCTTCTACAGGTTTAATGGTCATCTCTACTACATCACTATCCCCAGGTTCATCCTTGAAAACATCTATGAATTTGTCAAGCAAAACTTTTACATCACCTTCATTGTAATCATCACACTTCTCTTCAGATAAAATCGCCCTCTCCATTTCCTTCTCAATTTCAATCTCTTCAGCTACAACACAGCATGCCAAAATATCCCTGGACTCTACTCTACATGGTCTACATGAATTGATATGGACCACCCTATTCTTGTGACTACCTTTCTCTTTCACCTTATAATTCACCCTTGACATCTTTTCTACTACCTCATGTGGTCCAGACCATGAGTCCTCAAATTGACCATTTCTTCCAGGAATTCTAGTCATCACTGAGTCTCCCACTTTCAGTTCTCTTTTACTAGCATGTTTGTCATATTGACTTTTCCTTTTGGCACTCTCAACTAAACCCTTCTCATAGGCAATGTCATGCAAGACCTCCAACCTATCACACAAGGATAACACCCAGTCTTCACTCAATTGTTCACGAACACCACTGTCAATCCACCCAGCATAAACAATGTCTAGAGGACCCCTCATAGCTCGCCCAAAAATCATTTCATGAGGACTGAATCCGACATCTCGATTGGGGATCTGTCTGATAGCAAACAATGCAATCGGTAAAAACCTCACCCAGTCCCCCAAGGAATCAATTACTTTAGCCAGGATGGGTTTTAAAGTCCCGTGGAGGCGCTCAACTACCCCATTTGATTGAGGCCTATATGCTGAGGTTTGCAACTTTTCTATGCCAAACACTTCACAAACCTCCTTAACTACTCTTCCCACAAAGTTCCTACCTTGATCTGTCAGCATAGTCAAAGGTAGACCAGTTCTACTGAAAATCTGGATCAGGGCTTCTGCTGTCTCTCTTGCCGACTGAGTTTTCAATGGTACAGCCTCAGGCCACCTGGAAGACATACACACACAGGTAAGGATGTACTGGCAACCCCCTTTTCCTTTCGGGAGTGGCCCAACAATATCCACTGCAATGCATTCGAATGGCTCAGAAATAGCTGGTCTTTCTATCATTTCAGCCTTCATACTGCCTCTCTTGTTCTTCCTCAGACACTTCAAACACTTCAAATAATAGTCCTCACAATCTTTTGCAATCCCAGGCCATGTGAATAACCTTGAAATAGCTTCCTTAGTTCTTCGTGCAGAGAAATGTCCAGACTTATTGTGAGCAATCTCTAGGATCGTCTTCCGTCTACAGGAGGGCAAAACAATTCTTGTTACAACATCATAATAGTCACTATAAATTTTATGTAACAGAAGGCCGTCTTTCCATAAGTAACCCCTCTCTTTCTTGTCTGCCAGAGATCTGCAGTACTTGAGGGTTGGGTCTTCCACTGTTTGCTTCCTTAGCAACTCCAAGTCTTCCTTGTCTGCTGGCTTGGGAACACACAGCTGCTGCAAACAATCCTCTTCTTTCAATTTCTCAACCTCTTCTGTGGAACCTTCTTCAGTCACTTCAATTCCCAAGTCATCTATCTCAGCTGCTAAGTTCTTCACATCCCCTAATTCTTTACTCACTTCCTCAATCTGTACATTCACTTCCTCTTCAACTACTACAATCTGGTCTTCCACTTCCCTTTCTTCTTTCACATTTTTAACCTTGTCTTCCTTCACTGCGACTGCTACTGCTCCTTCTTCATCCCTGGAAATAGCTTGCCTATCTATCTCTTCTCTCTCCTTGACTTGACGTCTCGTTTCCACTGTAGCCACCTGAACCTTCTGATTGCTGTTAGTCTTCTTTATCAATTTAGTAGCTTCTTCTTCATCCAGTTCAATTGAGAATAAAATGGTATCACAGAGTATAGAAGGTGGTGCAACAGCTACAATCTCCTCAAACTCTTCTCCTCGTACGTTAAACTTCACTTTGGCTGTTTTGACATCAATCATAATGCCTGTAGTACCCTGGATTGTGATGACATCTGACAAGTACTGCTTCTCATCCACCAACTTTTCCGGAACTAAAGTTATTTCAGCACCAGAGTCAGGCACATACTTGCTACTCCTTCCATTAACTTCGCAAGGAAACTTCTTGTTGTTCTTGCCAATGGATAACCAATTAGCTTTCTTTGTAACTCTTCTTGTCTTCTCCTCTCCTCCTTTTCTCTCCTCTTTTTTTTCATATTCTTTAGGTTTGTACTTGTTGGGACATTCTGGAGCTATATGACCTTTCTCCTTGCAGGCATAGCAAACTATTTCTTTCCGGTCATAGCTTTTCTGCTGTCTACAATCCCACGCTCTATGTCCCTCACGACCACACTTGCCGCAATGAAATCCAGGTTTATATTTACTGTGTCTGAACTTGTCTTCATCTTTTCGTGATGCCTGCATAGCCTTCAATGTCATGGCAGTTTCCATGAGCTCAGTTTCAGTACTTGGAGCTCTCATGTCATACAAAGGAAACTCCACATTTGTCAGCGCTGTCCTATATATGGCAACTGCAAACATGTTAATAATCTCTGCCTTGGTCTCTGCTTTCATCAGTAGCTTTCGCAGTAAGTCCATCAGAATAGTGACCATCTTCACTCTATCTGATAAGTGATGATCTGTTCTCCATGTTGAAAAAAGTTTCAATTCTAGCTCTCGTCTGCTGATACCTCCTTTATCAAGCAGTCTATCTTTGACATCCCCATATGTGGACTCTGCACTGTGGACTAGATCAATACATAAATCCAATGTCTGTGGAGGCAACTTGCTAACGAATGTCTTCAGATATTCGTTCTGTTCTGCCTCTGCCTTCTCCATCTCCAGCTCAAATAGCTGAATATAGTGCACAATGTCTCCACCGTCTTTAAAGCTAGAAATTTTATTCAAAGCTCTCTCCTTCTTTCTCCTTCTCTCTGCATCAGCTTCTCTTGCCACTCTCTTCAGCTCCAATGCCTCCATTCTGTCTCTCATTTCATCTCTTTCTTTCTCCATTCTCCATTCAACTTCTCTCTTTTCCTTCTTTTCTTCTTCTAATTGCTGCAACATTCTCAATTCTGATTCTTTCCGCTCCTTCTTGTCTTCTTCCAACTGCTTCTGTTGATGTGCAAGCATTGTTTTCATCAACCCCAATAATTCAGCCGTTGCATCCATCTTTGACTTTTCTTCCTGGTCTTCTCCACTTGACTCAATATCTTCAGCCTTTGCCTCTTTTTTTAAGGAGACAACTCCGACTGAACCACTTGCTGATAAACAATCTTCCAATTCCAATGCTTCTGAAATGACGAGTTGAGTGGACTCCAATGTTGCCGAATTATTATCACAAAAAACATTCACACTTGACATTTGACTGGAGTCATAAATGCTTGAATCCTTCTCTTCTGTTTCAGTGAAGCTTTTAATAGCTACCTTCCTCTTGGTTGGGGCTCTTTTCCTGGGCGGCATCCACTAGTACCAGCTGGGATCCGCAGACTTTGGAAACTGTACAAAAATATATAAACAAGGTGAATAAGACAGAAAGAAAAAAATATAAATAAATAACAAAAATATATAAATTAATAAACTTCAGTGAATACACCCAACAACACAAGATAATGTCTAGTTCACTTCCTTTGAGATTCAAGTCTTCTGCTTTCTTTTGCACACAGCTGATAGTCCACTCCACCGCACACAGCTTGGGAGTATCTTCAGTCACCACTTCTGTTCCACTAGAATGACTGATCTCTCACACAGCTGATAGTCCACTCCACTGCACACAGCTTGGGAGCTTCTTCAGTCACCACTTCTGTTCCACTAGAATGGCTGGCCTCACAATGTTAGCTGAAACTTCTATATTCTTCTCTACTTCGATGGAGCTGGATTCGAGTCGAACCACCGCTGTCACCAGGCTGTGGGGGCTCTTGGCACACCAGTGTAAGATTACTGCTGAAACACTCAACCCAACTCGTAGTATGCTGCCACCAGTTCTCAATCCTCTGTGAGCAGCCGCTTCTTGCGCCCCAGTGTTAGTCCAGTCAATTTGTTTAATAATAATAATTAACTAAGAGACACTTAAAGACACGCAATGACGACAGCTAGAGTTGTGAGACAAGAATGATTCTTGGGATTTGCCTTTATATAGTTTGTGATTGGCTCCTCCCGACTACAGTTAGACAGCTGACAACTAAAAAGACATGCAAACACAAATGAGGACGCAGGTCTACTGCTAAAACTGAGTAAATGCACAAACACAAAACTAATGTTCAGTTCTCCAGGGAGTGCATTCCTTAAGATCTTGTGAGGTTATCTGGGGGCGTTCCCACAAGCTAGATTATAGTTTATTCTTCAAAAGTCTGAATACAGAAAAATGTATAGGCATGCAGCAATATAGAAAGAGATAAGCAGGAAAGAACCATTCACACTAAGATTCTCCTCCTGGTAGAGCATGAATGACTAGTAACATGAATGGTGAGAGAGTGAAACAAGTGACAATATCAAGAATGTTTAATAAGGTATCGAGTTAAGTGAAGCAATTGTTTTAGAATCAAGTTATTGTTAAATTTAGACTTGCAATAATCATAATGACATATATATATATAGTTTCAATCTTACAATTTTAAAAAAATTCTTCTATGAAGTTGATTTAAGCTAGCTCGTTCACTAGCTGAAAAGTTTAGGCTAACTCATTCACCTAATCAAATACAAATAAAATTTCAAGATATTGTAGTCTTTTCTAAAATAATTTATGCTTTGTATTCATGTTGTTTAATGATATAAATTGCTTCAAACTATATATAAAATAGCTATATTCACATAATATGAATTGAATATTTCTTGTCTTAGGTTTTGAAAGAAAATATTCAGATGCAAAATTTAAGAATTCGGACAAGTCAACACATGGTACACGTTACAAGACAGGTATTAATTATAATTAAAATACAAATATTAGTTTTGTAGAGTGAAATGAGCAAGCACCCTATTGGGTACATGTACATTATTTACACATTATTAGATTAGACAAAAGATTGACTCACTATATTGGCATGTTTCTATATTATTATCAAGCTATTAGGGGTGAACAATTGTAAATCAGGTATATGTTATATGTATGTATATTTGGTATGTGCATCCCTTGAAGATGTTATACTCAATTCAGAGTTAGCTAGACAGTCTAGTATCAGATAAGGAAAGGTGTTTGTCTATAATAACTACAAATTTACTAAATCCATTACAAAACTTTATTATCTCTCTAATTTATGTATACTTTTGTAAAGAATGACAAATATATCACTTTCATTCACTCTATGATTCTTTCATAGTAGGTATAAACAAAATGGTTGCAAGAAATAATGGCGATAAGAATATAAGGTCAAAAAGGTTTCCCCAGTCTTTCAAAGGTAAGTGAAGTATAAAAGACGATTAGAGTATAGAATTTCTTGCATGGAAATTAAATTTTAAGCTACGTTGGATGCATGGATTACCACAAAATTTGCCGAGATTTTTTTGTCTTCTCTTGGCAAGTTTTAAGTAAACAACTGGAACAACAGTTTGTGTATCTTATATTTTTATATTTTTTATTTAATTAGGTTTATCAGGAAGAAAAGAATTGCACACAAAATTTGAGAATTCTATCAAGACATCACATGGTACTCGTTACAAGACAGGTACTAATTATATTATTAAATATTAAGTACTTACAATCCAATCATTATTGTAGTTGTGAGCAAAACTCTGAATTCTACAACTATAGGTACACGTACTTATATGAAGTTATCCAATACTATGACAAATTGCACTGTACTCTATATTACTATTGCAGCATATGTAATATAGTAAAAAATTGAGACTTTCTTTCCACATATCAATTATTTATTTACAAAATCGGAGTTAATTTGACATGCCACCACTTTAGCAGTATTTTAAAAGCTCTATAGTAAATGAATGTTTAACTTCAGCAGGAATTAGAGATCAACTTAGTGTGTAAATGAATTGCTACACTTATAACTTACACAAACAATAATATAGAAATAGTCACTAGTCTCTGTACAGAACTCACGTTCTGTTGTGTTGTTATATTGTGCATAGTAAGCTTGGTATCTTGTTTGTGTTTAGTCTCGGTGGACTATATAAGAACATGTTATAGAAGAATGAAGTATATGGTTACAAAATAGTTGTTTTTTAAGTAAATTAAAGTAAAAAAATTGAAACCACTGGGTCATATGGCCTAAGCTGACATTCTTGGCTATAAGAAAGAATGACATATTAATATAGTGAGGGAGTAAAGCAAGTGAAACAAGGAAGTGTAATTAAAAATCGAGGATGTGGTTGAATTTTTAAAGACTTTTTATGGGTACAAATATATTATATAGTGTCAAAATAAGTCACTTAAAATTAATTATTCTTCATTTTCATTCATTTTATTCACATTTCTGTTTTCCTTGCAGATATACATGTTATCTAAATGTTTGTGTTGCTTGCAGATATTAAGAAAACAATTTCCCATTATCGTGATATTTTCGGTGATATCAATGAAAGATCAAGAAACATTGCAAAGCCTTACAACGGTATGCAAATTTAATATAGCTCACTATCAAATTTCAATTAAAAGCGTAAAATATGTTAACTCTTACTATAAGTTAAAATGTATCATTTTTTGATCTTTCATTTCTATCAATTTCTGGAAGTAGTTTATTATATCTGACTTTTATTTATTTTTGGGTGTAGTTATGCAATTATTGATTGATTTTTTGTGAATAATATAGGTATTATAAGTACATAATACATACGTATTATATTCAGTTCTTTATTCATTAGAAAAGAAGAATCTAGATATGGAACTAAAAAATTCTGTTAAACCATCTCAGAGTAAAAACACCGTTGCAGGTAAGTATATAAAGTAAAGAACAAGCAAGCAAAGTAAATTAAGACACTGTCGGGGATGTAATATGCTTTACGAGTACAAATAGTGTGAATCACATTTAAATAAAGTTTCAGTGCTCTGTGATAACGTTTTGAACACATTATACAGAACATGCAAGTATCAAAGTATGTCTTAAGAAATTACTTAAATGGTTTATTGTGGCTATAATACTTATTAACAATTTACAAATTATTAACTTTGCAATCTGATTGTATGCATAAAGTTGCATTTTATATATATATTTAACATTAGGTAATAAAGTTATCTCGGAAGCATCAGTATTGTTTAAAGAAGATTCAAACAAACCTAAGTATGGAAACAACAGTCACCAACGTCTTGCTGCTCTATTTGCTGCTTCACTGATTAGTTTTGGGATTGTTGCATTCACTATCACTATTATCATAGCTATAGTGGTCTATCATAAAAATGTCAAAGAAAGAAAACAAATTCAAGATGTAGAAAATGGATTAAGCCGGAATTTCAATTCACATCCATCAGTAAGAAAAGCCAGAAAAGGACCTAATGGAGTACGACTAAAGACAGTTAGGTAAGATATAACCAGTGGGACGATTGTGCAAATGATTTAAAATTTAATAATATCTTTAAATGTTCACATCAATATACTATATTATTGCTTGTAACACTGTAGATAAAGTAATAACTTAAGCCCACAATACAATTATAAATGTATTCCTGAATGTTGACTGCAATTTGTAGAATTCAACAATCAAAGTCAGAGCCAGATTTATACACTCTACCAGTTCCAGTAAACACCAGCTTAATCCTATCCAAATCCTGTGACAATATGGCGGATTCTGTGGCATTAGACTTAGACAATTATTCACTTAACATGAATCGAGAACTTCAGTTAACAGATCACAATGAGACCAGTAACATAAATATGGTGGCACCAAATCATGACATACCTACACCTTGTTTGTCTAATGTAAGCCCAGTGCACGAGATTTCCACCACTGAAGACCAACTACAGCATAAAGAACATGAGGAGACAAAGACCACTCCTGCATATAGTCATCTTTTTCAAGGAAAACATGTAAGCACAATGAGGAAGATATCTACCACTGAAAATCTGCCTAAAAATGAAGATCACCAGGAGATAAAAACCAATCTCATTTATGTTCAGCCAATTTGATATTATCAATCTTTTTGAGATAACATTTGAACTGTTAAAATTTAGCTATCATATAATACAGCTAGCTAATAGGGTTTTCTGTAGAATAAACATGGCTATATTATTGAAATACAGAGTAGTAACTACACAGTATTTTGCAATGACTTTTCTAAAGACACCCATGACTGAGTACATGTACACAGAGATTTAATATAACTATAGTGAAGTGTGACTTTTGTGCTCCTGTAAATTCACTCATTTCAGAATATTGCCAGAATAGTTTGTGTGTAGCAACTTGTAATTATGTTACTCTTGACACAGTCTGATAACACAATAACAATGCCCTCAGCAGAGATGTTGGTAATACTCTTACAAAGGCACTTGTTAGATCATCATGGACAAAAATGTTTAGATATACATGCTTAGCCATGTACCAATGCATGACCATCTCATTGGTGGTAGACTATATTGTTGATCTGTCAGCTATTGTTGGAAGGTAGCTGCAAACAAATCATTCTCTGTGATTTGATGTTCCCAATGGAAGATGCCAATGTCTGTAGAACGGCAAGATGCCGCTTGTGACAAATTTGTCAGTGGGTCATCAAACATCATCAGCTAGTGAAAGATTCTGTTAGGATTAGTGAGTTAATAGCCTCAGAAGTGACTGCAGAAAGAGTGGTAGGATCTGTCTATATCCATCAGTGTATTGAACTGATTCTGAAAAGACATCAATATAGCTATAATAATTTATCTGGCTGGATGGAGGCTGTAAGTAGTGCATTTTATATCTAAGCATTCTTCTGGTCAGAACCATAAGCTCCAAATATATCCTGAAACTTCCAGAACAGTGTAATTTATACTCCTTGATCCCCACATAACCTAACGTTGTTATGGAGTGTAGTGTTACTGTTAGGTGCTTTAAGTTTCCAGCATGTGCAGTTCCTATCAACTTAATGATATGTATTTAATAGTTGTTCTCTCATATTGTGTCTGATAAATACAGGATATGAGAAGTGCAGATTAGGCTATAGAGAAGAGAGCTTTGAGTTACATCTCAAGTCAAAATGCACTTCCCACCCAAATTTCCTATCTGTATACTATGCAGTATGTTCTAGTTTACCATGCTGCTTACACTCCACATTTTGTTTTGTGAGAAACTAAAATGCATTGATTAGTGACAAAAATTGAACCAAATGAGTGGTACATCATTGATAAATGTCTTACAGAATCTCTATAATTATTATTATGTTGTTGTTTGAAAAAGTAAACAACAATTGAAGCACGCGGCTAGTAAAATGGTTTAGAATGCTACAGGTTGTATATATACTTTACGACGAGCTCCATCTATAAATGATTAACGAGGGAACGTTGAGCGCATCATTTATTTGCTAAATTCGGCCTACAGATAAAAGGAGAGTTGCGACACTGGATTGCGCGTTCTGCTATTAGTGAGAACATTCTATTATTGTAGTTATCAACATATTTCTGATATTGACGAAGGGTATTTCCGAATAGTAAAAGGCATATGCACGCTTACAAACTTAGTGGTGACTCTGAGAACAGTATAAAGCAGGTGTATTATTTTGATGTAACCAAATCTTACAATTACTGAGAACAGAAAAAAGTCACTTGAGGCCAAATTAATTTTACACTTTTTCCTGTAATTAAAAATTAAGTAGCGATAAAATTTGCAAAATTCTACTAAATAGCAAGATCTGTCGCTAACTATTTTTATACTATCCAAAAATTACAATAGTCAAAATTGAATAAAAATAAAATGCTGTATAAACACGAGGTCACATGGAGAGGGGAGAACACAGGTTACGAAAAGGCGGGGAGGAAAGAAAAACATAGTAGGGGAGAAGGATAAGTAAAGAAAGAATCAATATAATAATACAAGTGGCCGACAACAATGTACCTATTCATGAATAATTCATGAGCTACAGTAGCGGTCTGTCACGCGAAATTCAGTCCCACCCAAAATCAGTCCCTCGGACTAAAATTGGCAGCAAATTACGGTCCGCCGGACCAATTTTGGCTGCCAAATATGGTCCCCCTCAGAAATTTTCGGTCCCACCAATTGGCAGCAAATTACGGTCCGCCCTGCTCCATTTGCTGTTCATTTATGAGTTAATAACTTATGTTATGGCTTTGCTACAAGTTAATAACTTATGTTATGGCTTTGCTACAAGCTCTACTACCTTGAATTTTACCTAATATACCTGCTCCATTTGCTGTTCATTTATGACTAAAATTGGCAGCAAATTACGGTCCGTGGGACCAATTTTGGCTGCCAAATATGGTCCCCCTCAGAAATTTTCGGTCCCACCAATTGTTATGGCTTTGCTACAAGCTCTACTACCTTGAATTTTACCTACTCAGTGTCACTCTAAGGCATTTTCAATGACATAGATGTTATAGTTAGCAACTAATGAGCATTTCCACAATTATATATTATTTACAAGTTGATGATTGGCTACTTAGCTTCCTGGAATATGTGATAACACTAACACACACACAACAATAAAAATATCCCCCTGGAATTTCATGCTTGTGCAGTTCATGAGAATTTCATGCTTCAGAAGAAAAGAAATTTAGTTTGTCATCATTTTAGTGAATATACTGAAATATTTTTATGTCTAGCTATAGTAATCAAGACTTTATATTTAATATTTATGCACATAAATTCTACATGTGTCAGGATATAATGTTTGACATGATATTTAATTAAAAAATGTGCATCAAAGAGAGTAACAATAACTGAAATAAACATTTTAATGAGTAGTATATACTAACGACAAATCTGCATTTACAAAACAACTGTATCACAAGCAAGTGATGACGATGCACTACTTTGATAGGGTGGCTCTCTTGGAAGTGATCCATCAGTACATAATGAAATATCATAATGATTATTGTTGACATGACAAAGTTCAAAATGATTGATGTCAACTTGAGTATTTAGTTGGCAGTCAGTGGGGAATGACAGGTCTGGTTTTTGGCTTAAAAACATCTTTGCCCAGTAATAATTGCTATATCCTTTGTCCAGAATGACAAAAACAGGCTTATTAAAGTACATTGACAAAGCAAAAATTTCAACATGAGTTCCCCAAACACAATTATTTTTCATTTTGTTTGTGTGGCTTTTTACAGTTGAAGGAAAACAGTATGGCTTGAAGTAACTGTTATTCATTTCAACAAACTTCACTAGAACTGATCGTACTTGAGTATGATTGGCTTCGGTTCCAAAAAGAATGAAGGATATGCTTCTAAACAAGCAGTTTCCATCACCTTTAATGGAATGTCTTTGTCGGCACTGATTACTTAAATAGTGGTCCAGCACGTTTAATGATTCCCGTATGAATAAATTTCCTTATTTCAGAACACAAATGGAATAATAATAAAGATATTTACTTGTGTAGCTCCAGTGCACTTCCTTTTGGCACATTTTCGCTTCTTCTTCCCAGGGCCACCAAACTTCTTCATGTCTTTGCAATATACACATGATCCACAATCATTTGTCATACATCCCTTACATTTCCTGCAATTTTTTCCTACAATACCAACAAGATCATACAATATGAATTGAAAAACATTTAAATATTATAGTATTACGTTTTATACATCTACTTGGATTATAATTCAATTCCTTCGAATCTTGGCAGATAGATTTTTTTGATATTTCATTCTAAATAGCATAACAGAGAAATTTATAAGACACAATAATCTTCACTAACAATACCACCCTTGCAAGATTACTTTTAAGAAAGTTGTCATTATAACTAACAAATAGCATGCTCCACAAATCATATTAGAGATTTCGAAATTAAAAATCAAAATCTGGTGCTGGAAAGGCCTTGGTTTGGTTCACTTCATCTATGCAAATCTGCAACATGACTCAGGTAATTTAATGTATTTGGAATATCACAAAATATCATCAGCATGTTGTTGCTCTTTTTATTGACCCTCAATATGCATGCACATGTGGGTTAAATTAATTGCAGATATTTTTTATCTGGTTTAACACACTATTAAATATTAATGTATTTGAGAAATATACCTGAAGTTTACAGCTACAGCTAAGTAATTCTTACCTCCTCCCCCAATGTGGTTTCCTGATCAGCTCTGTCTTCACTATCTGACTTCTTTTGTATAAAAATTAATAAATATCATGTAGCTGCAAATGGTTTGCATTTATTATCTTACTTCTGAGCCACTTTCTCCCCCTAGCTTTTGTTGTTTATTCGTAGAGGGCTAACATGAATGCAATTTAAAATAGGAATATGCTTGTTTATAAATAAAGACAGAATAAAGTGCAAGCTGAGATATGCAAATATATAAATAAATAAATAAATAAATAAATAAATAAGCATGTTACTTAGTTGATTGAATAGTTGTGAATCCATACTAAAGTAACATACATTCTTACTTTTGAGTCACTTCCTTTATCAGATCTTCTTCGTTTCCTGCTGGAATACAGAACTCTTTTAACCTAAGTATGGGACAGATAAATCATATATATTGTAATGCAAAAGAGGCTTCATATCACTAACCATTTCTTCACTTATGCCAAACCTATTCTTTAGTAAATATTTTAGGCCAAGGGGATACAGAACATCCAATGTGTAAGAATAGAGCTGAACAACATTAACAACAACATCCAAAATAATATAATGATTTCAAAGATGCTAGCTATACTATTGTAATACCTTCATATCATGGACACAAAACTGTGGGATTAAAAATGCTAGAATAGCTTCATATTGATCTGATGTCAAGCAAGATATACAATTGCTTGCACTTCTGAGTGTATCTAAAACCAGCAGACAAGAGTTAATATGAACAAAATACAAAATAGAGCTGCACTTACTTTGACTTTTTGCTGACAAATTGAAATGACCAGAGGAAGTTTTTCTAGAAATTATTTTTAGTTGCGGCAAAATCATTTCGAACTGACAAACTATTTCCTTTGGCTCTATTTTCTGTAAAATATTGACCCAATCCTCTGCATTATTGGTCCCTTTGTTTTTATCTTCAGTAAGTAATGATGTGATATCTCCTACATACATAAATAAAATTGTCATGAATAACTACTAAAACACCACAATATGGAAAACTTGCTATTAGGGACATTTTCAGAAGGCTGTGGAAACAAATGTAAGACATTAGTCTTTGCCTACAACAATTGGGAGAGGAGCACAAGTACCATATACCATTGTTAGTAATTTAAAAATAGATCACTAACAGGTAGAGAATTTTCGCTGAATACTTCAGAATTGCCTCTAGATACTTCGTGATTCTTTCCAGACAAATCAATAGCATTCTATAGAAGATATTATGCCACAATAATGTGAATTATTTAGTAATTACTTTCATTTTTACCATAGAACTGCATGGTGTATGTGGGTCACACTCAAAACCTTCCGTATCTGAACCATGTGAGCCAGATAAATGTGTATAACTCTCAGAAGACTAAGTGAAAAAAAGACAACATCAATTATTCCAGTAGAACATGTAATCTTTTATACCATAGGAGTGCAAGGTGTTTCTGCTACTCTTTCAAAACCATCTACATCTGAAAACTGAGAGTCTGAACTTTCACAAGAAGGAGGCTAAAAATGAAATAAACACACTAAATTACATATAACTTTAATAAAATTGCTTCTGTTTGTGTATACCATAGGACTCATGGTTCTTTCTCTTGATAATGACATTTTGTCCTGCAAGCTTTTAGAGTCCAAAGAAGAACTCTCAGAAGATAACTGCAAATAAAAATACCATAAAGGTAATAGATAAACCATAACTTAATAAATTATTATAGTTTACCTCATTTGGGATTATGTATTTCTTAAGATGAACTCCATTCACTCGGGAAATGAACTTAGTGGAATCATTTACATCTTGTAAACGATACAAGCCCCTACCAAGATTTGCTACAATGATATAAGGTCCTACCCATTTATGGTCAAGTTTTCCTCCTTTCCTTTTCTTTCTTAAAAAATCTTTCTTTAGGACATAGCCTCCAACTTGATATACTTCCGGATTTGAATGCTTCCTGTTGTACACCTCCTTTTGCTTTAACTGTGCATTCAATATGTTTGTCTTGGCATGGTTCAATACTTCAGTGGTTTTTGCAAAATGAGAATATATTTGATCTGTATAATTCAGCTTATAAATAGTAAAAGCATGATAACAAATATCTAAAAACTTACCTTGTGACACTCCTCCTACTTCAGAATGTATTGATGCTGTGCCAGACTGTAAATCAATTGGCAAAACTGGCTTTCTGGCAAACATCAATTCAAATGGAGAATATTTTGTGGATTCCTGTTTAGATGTGTTGTATGCAAAAATGCAGGTGTCAAGATAATCCTCCCATGTGTCCTTTTTGTCATTGATAAACTTTACTAGCATATTTTGTAAAGTTCGATTAAAACGTTCTACTAAGCCATTTGCCTAAATAATAATCAATTCTTGTTTTAAGTAGCTATTAGAGAAAATAAAATGAGATACCTGAGGGTGGTAAGGAGTTGTAAGACGATACTCTATTTTAAGTAGCCTCATCAACTGTCGGTTCAACATGTTGTTAAATTCCGTGCCTTGATCTGAGGTTACAACTCGACTTATTCCCATCTTCATAAATAGCTGAAGGAATCCACCATCAAATCATAATATACATATATATTTAATTTTTTAATCTGTACACAACAAACCTTGAACAAAGCAGCTCCTACATTCACAGCATACTTATTAGGCATTGGCACAGCTTCTACAAACTTTGTGAAATAGTCCGTAATGGTAAGAATATACTTATTTCCCTGATGAGAACTGGGGGATATAGGACCAATGAAGTCAATCCCGATGTGGTACCAAGGTGAAACTACAGGAATTGGGTTGAGCTCAGGAGCGGATATACTTAGTTTTGTCTGGCTTCTCTGACATGCATCACACTTGCTTATCTAAAATAATAAAGTGAAAAAAATACAAAAACAATTAGTTTACATTGTAATTCTACTCTACTGCACTGGTCATGTGGTTAATATAAATTGAAGTAAAGAGTTAGTTTGGTAATGCAAATATTAGCTGTCAATGTATCTATAAATTAAAAATCTATCAACAATGTTTATCTGATGTTCAATGAATACACATTATAATAGAACTTACAAATCCCTTCACATCTTTATTTATTCCTTGCCACATAAACCTGTCACTAATTCTGGCTACGGTCTTCTTGGTGCCTAAATGACCAGAAGTTGGATCTGAATGACACGATTTCACAATTCTGGACCTCTCATCCAGATCAGTTACATAGCGGACCTAACAAAGTTTATATAACCATTTACACGTAATTCATATAGCCAAATGAATTTTTTAAAAAGAGGTAAGTATGTTCTTTAATTACATGGAAGTCTAAACTCAGTTTAATCCTTTTCCCTCAATGTGTGTATTAATTCTAAACTCCTACTTCTTCCTATTCTATCTACTCGCATAAATGTTTAGTGACCCAACCAATAAGCTGTTAAGTAATCCTAATAAGACACATTTATTTATAGAAATGAGTTACTTTACAGTGCTTGTCTCCAGTTCTTTCTTCCCTTACATTTTCCATTATTATTATCATTATTAATAATAATAATAATAATAATAATAATAATAATAATATTATTATTAATATTATTATTATTATTACTATTATTATTATTATTAATAGCTATCATCATCATCATCATCATCATCCTCATTATCATCATCATGGCTATAGAATTTTGTTTTGACTTAAAATCATGGTGGTCCTTAAAAGCACCTTCCTTCACACTTGTCATTATATTTTTCACTCACTCTTGTTCCATCTTTTCTAATAAAGAAAACTTCTCCATTCTTGTTGAGCTTAAGAGATTTGGATTTTCTTCTGATAATTCTTTTCTGGTTATGTGAAGCACCTATTCAAAATAATATATGTTGTAATAGTAGCTATCCTGCAATTGCCACTAGCCATCTATATTTATTTAAACTCGCCTGCAGGATAAAATCCATTTCTTATATACTCCAGCGCCTCTTTAATGAGCACCACTTCCTATCATCACTCCTGGAGCGGGTCGCCTCTTCCGCTGCAGAATTATTATCAGAAGCCAGATTTTACCAGGACATGAGGTGCGTAGGTAATTAGCGCAACTGAGGTTTCGCGGGGCTGGCGGGCGGGCAGGGGGGTGGAGACTATAAATGGCAAGGGCGGACCAGTTTTGGCGGCAACATACAGTCCGGCCGGACTGCGGGTAAGGGGGGACCAGATTTTTCCTGATCTTCGCTCGCAAGTTTCTCCTTTACCGCATGCGGTCACTTAACGTTATTCATAGTGCTAGAGCCTAATTACCTCCACCAACTTTCGAGTGGAACTGGAACAGCCGTGTAAAGGACAGTGTTCCAGACCCTTTCCTTGATCCACGTAGCGGATAAAGGGTGATCAAGGGTCTGGCTACGTGAGACTATGCTCTAACTATAGGCTATGTGATAATTTACAGCAGTAATTGGTCTCAACACTTAGATGATACGAGTGTCATCATGTGTCTTGGTGAAGCCATCCTAAATTCCAACTAAACTCTTGTGTTTGTAGGGTATTATTGTCCTTCGTTGAGAATTTTGCATTATTATCACACCAGCTATTTTTTTCTCTCTCCTCTCCTGTTGGTTGGATGGACTGGTAGATGGATTAGGCCTTCAAGGAGTTGTTTATGTCTTAAGCGTAGGTGATGTGGGGTCTGCCCTTCCACAAGGACAAGACTGGGGAAGAGTAGTAGGAGAATAAAAAAGAAGATAGCGAGAACAGTGAGCCATGTACTTTTGAATGAATTATGTGTTGTGTTATCAGTACGTTGTGTCATTTTTGTACAGTTCTGGTAATCAAAAAAACACATCACTAAGGTCACCCTCAGTTTTATTCTCTACATAAGTACTGCTATTCTCTGACTTCTATACATTTCAAGGATATGCCTGACATATTAGTGGTACTTTTCAGTCTATAACTGACTCCACCACGTCGAAAACAGGGATAAGTTTAGCGAGCAGCCCCAGTGGTCCAGTGTCACCAAACTTTACCAATAATGGGCAGGGGTTGCTACGATTGATCAATTTTTTATAGCGTTCCAATATTAATTATTTTAGAAAGTAATTTGTTAGGTACCACCTGGGAGAAATGATTTCAATTGTACTAGTGTTTCTATTGACTGAGAGTGGTGAGATAAAAAATATATTTTAGCAGTTTCATTATCTGAATTTTCATTAGTTTACAGTCAAGATGTTTCTAGAGAAGTTGTGGTGGAAACTGGAGATGATCTAATTCTGAGATGCCTTTCACCTGGATGTTCTCAATTATTAGAAGAAAGACCACAGTGGAGTGGAATGTTTTCAACAGAACAATCGATTGAGAACAGTCCATCTGAATTGAGAGTAAATTCCGTAAATGAATCAAACTCGGGTGAATACAGGCTGGAAGGGACAAAACAAACTGGTCAACTATATTCTGAGACAGTGGATGTCTTTGTTGGTGGTAGGTATAGTAGAGGTTTTATTGTTTAAATGTAAATTGTAGTTAGAATAACTGTAAATATTATGATAAGGACAAGATGACGATAATAGTAATAAAAATTATTAACAAAGCGCTTGTATGTCAGTAATGCCGTAGACAGTGAGGGATTGTCTATTCATAAATCAATGCCTTAATGGGAGGAGCAAGGGGAAAAGGTAAGAAAATTTATGTGCTCTGTCAGCTCCGCGGGTCGCACGCTTACTGTAATAGAGCCTTATTTATGGTGATAGGTCTTCCCCTTGTCCATTTCCTGTTATTAGGTGAGCTAAGCGAGACCCTTGCTAATGAGTTTCTATTGAGACCTTGGTAATGGCAAAGTTCAAGGAGGTCAATATCAATACGTGTCCACCCCCGGAGGCTACTAAACGTAAACGTTAGTGTGGGCACAAGAAATTTTGAGGAAGTGTCTTCGAAAAAAAGTCAGAAAAATAAAGACAAAGAGCTAGGAGACTAGCTAGGACGGATGTTCAAAGTTAGATCTGGTAAATTTGGCCAGTTCATTTCTATTCTGTTAGTGGGGTGGTAAGCTACCTCAATATTAATGGCTGTTTGTTCTAGCTATACCCGTCCATAATTACTTGAAAATCCGTTTTGCAATAGTCAGGTCGTCACTAAGAAATTAGACCGAGCGTACTTGGGAAAGGGGAATAGCAATCTTTACCCGTCTGGGAAAATGGACTATTCTGATAAAAATATTATAGTCGAAAAAGAATGTGAAGAAAGTCAAGCTATTTCTGATGAAGAATGCAATGAAAAGAAGCTGTATAAATTTGAAAAAGAAAGACAGAATGAGGGTTGTGGTGCGCACCAGTGTAATAATTTTGATGAAGAGAGACAGGATAAAGTTAGGAAGCATGGTAAATTTGATACAAAAAGGCAGGATCAAAGTGAAATTTTGAATAACAGTGCAGGATTAAAGTTAATGAGGAAGCAAAAGATAGTTTGTAGACTTTATGAGAATAATGACCAAGTTTGTGATGAGGTACAAATAGTAAATAAAGGAAAGTTGAGAATAGTTGAGCAAAAGCAGTTTGAGCAGAAGCTAAGTGATCTTTAAGATTTGCCAAGTAGAGTGAAAGGTAACACATAAAAAGTGAGTTTAGAAGAAGGGCAAGACGAAGTTTGTAAACCTACAACAAGCATCAACAACTGGCCACTATGGAAAAACATTTAGCAGTACGTCAAGAAGCAAATATTGCATATCACAATAACATTGAAGAATGAAAAAAAGATATTCAAAACAAAAAAAAATATAGAATTCAAAGATTCAAAATTGGAGACAGTGTGAGTTTGTATTCCCCCCATTGACAGAGCTAACACTACTCAGCAACGACTACCCTGCATTGTTGTGAAAATTACAGGACAAGCACAGGAATTTTACAAACTTCGATGTAAAAGTGGTGTTTAAAAGTCACATTTCCTTGCATCTGACCTTGAGCGTTTCTGTGGCTGATTTAATATTCCTCTTCAAGGTTGGGAAGATGAACCCAATCTGTCTCTTCAGAAGCTGCTAAATTACAGGCACCATGGAATGTTTTTGTGGAAAATAAATGTCATTGTAAGCCAGGTACATGTAAAACTAAACGATGAAAGTGCTTTAAAAATGAGATTGACTGTAGCTCACATTGCCATAGTGGTTTATGCTGCACTAATAAAAAGTTTGAAGAAGTAGTGGTAAAGAAAGAGGACAATAAGCATGTATCTGGAAGAAAGAGAAACAGCACCTATACATCAAATCATCATCAGCAAAATTTAAATAGTAAGAAAATAAAATTGGAGGATAAAGTCACAGCCTGTAAGTGTAAAACCAAGGAAAGATGCAGAAAAGAGAAGTTCTAAAGAGCCAGTTGTGCAACAGCAGTAGCTAAATGAAAGCTATAGAAACTGAAGTTACACAATGGACTGGGCCTTTATACAACTGGACGACCAGTTACGTAGCCAGCATCCGGTAACGTAACCGGATGATCAGTTGCATAACTGGACAGTCGGTAACATAACCCGATGATCGGTTGCATAACTGGAGGGTCGGTTACGTAACCGGTGTCCGGTAATGTAACTGGCGAAGCTGGGCAACGGTACGGAACATATGTATATATATATATATATAATATATATATTGTAACAGTGGTCTCTCTCTTGAGAGACCCCTCTGACCAACGACCACTCCATTTATAAAACCCTCTCTTGAGAGACTCCTCTGACCAACGACCACTCCGTTTATAAGACCAGTTTTACCTGCACCGACAGCGTCTGCAGTCTTTCTCACATCTGTTTAGCGACAACCCCGTTAACGGGACAAACGACGGTGTAGAGGCTTAAATTAGCGACCATTTATTGACATCAGCAATTTTTCTGACCTTCTGGCAAATGCAGGTACAGTAGACCCTCGCATATCGGGCCTCAATTGTAGCATCAGTCCAACTACTGTCTTTATCTCCCAATCTAGGTCTAGCACTTCTGAGGCGGTAAGTTGTACTGGTTAGCTATGATAAACTTCATTACAGCTGATCTGTAGTTACAATTGGCTGAGCTTAGCTCCAGTCCAGACCAGAGCAGCAACTTAAACTGAATTATAGGCTATTATATGTAACAGTCTATGGGAAAAGGGAGCACTTCACTCAAACCAAAAAAATTGAGTTTTTTATGCTAATAAAAAGCTACAATTTATCTCAACTTAGTGCTAAAATACTGGCAGTTGAACTGGACTGTATTCAGCAAAGCAATTGAACTAGAAATCGAGAAAACATAAATTGAATTACCACTTCTGTTATAATAAATGCTTCCGTATAATTAACGGCGTACTCGCATACGCAATTAAATCGTACAGCCGCTTTTTAACCGCGACTAACCAAGTTTGCGTACAGTTCTTTTTTTGCTTTCAGAGCGTCTCACAGCCTGCCTTGTCGGAATCCTTGGCTACTCTACTCCATGTAGTGGTAAACTTTCAACCAGAGGTAAGCTGTAGATTGCATGCAACTATTCTCAAAGCTATGCCGTTTTTTTAGCTGCTTGTTTGAAACTCCGCCCATTCCCGTTTATTGTACTTCAGGAACGAGAGAGAATAAAAAGTAGTTTGTCTTTCCACGGCACCTTGTGGTCTTTTAAGTTGTTTGGGCATTAGAAATTTGGCGTAGACTTAGAGTAAGGGTCACTAAGACTAATTCTGCAAAAAACAAAAATAGGAGAAAGAAAGAATTTTTCCTATGACTTACTTCTGGAGCCTATTTCTCAATTTCAATTTTTGCGTGAAGTGCCCCCTTTTCGCGTAGACTGTCACATATATGATATGCTCGAATGCTTGCTATGGTAAAAAATGGAAGAACTTTTAGGTCTGCTTCATTACTAGCCAAAAGTCAGAATAACTGATCCACCAGAGGTCATCTAATTCATCACTCTGTTTCTTGCACTAAGCAAGTGACAGCAGAAGAGTACTCCCACATAAGCATTACTGTTGAAACAGATAAGATATTTAGCTGTCATCAATAGAAAAGCAAGTTTAAAGCAAATGACTTGAAAATCATTCCTTACTAATATTTTCATTCACATAAATCATCGAAAGAAAATCCATGGCACATTTAAGTGACCTTCAAGACTTTGCCCTTGGACAAGAAAATTCTGAGCTGCTTGAAAGCAAAGACATTGTTGCACGAATGATATGTGATACTAGAAACATGAAGCAAATTAAACTTACTAATTATTTACATCCATTGCAATTTTCAATAGTTAATACTATTTTCTGTTAATTGTTAATATTAACCAGATGAATTGTGGAATATACTGATTTTTCTGTTAATTGTTAATGATAACCGGATGAATTCTTAAATAATGGTATTTAATGGTACAATACTTCTCTGGCATGACTAAGAGTAGATTTTTCTGTCCCCCTGACAGAAAGACCACTCCTCTTGAAAGACCACTTAATCTGTAACCATAGGGTGGTCTCTCAAGAGAGGGCCTAGATATCTTCACAATTGTTTCTTTAAGTACACGATCTGTGAAAAAACTAGTCTGGCCCAGCCAGACTATTTACCAAACTACTACGCTGGGAATGGGTCTGGGGGACATGGCCATACCATATTTGTTCTGCTGGAAATGGTTCTGGGGACATGGTCATACCATATTTGTTCTGCAGCAAATATTGTGGAGGTCAATTACCACTAGCAAACTTCCCAGGAATAGCCCTCCTCAACCACAAACATAAATTCCTGTGGTGTCAGTCACCCTTTCAATGCTAGGTTTGCAATATGGCTAATTTGGGTATGAATTTAGGTATAAAGAAGGTGGGGCCCTCACCACTTCCACATTCCTCCAGAACTAATTTGGTATGGTCATGTTGTCCATAGACCCTCACTCACTTTGCTCAGAGGTAGGTCTGGCTCCACCATATGAAATAACTCAAGATTTTTCAAAGTTTTTATTTCATACTGTACTGTACTGGGTAAGTTTATTATTCTTGTGGTTAGAGTAAACATGCAAGCAAACATGCCACTTTTCCTTGTTTATGCAACTACCTTCTTCTTGTGTATTGAAATGTTTCTGACCAAGCAAATGGGATTGAAGCATTTTTTTTAGTTAGAGCTAATGGAAATGTATGCTAGAGGTTGTCTTGCAGCTTGTAAATCTCCATAACTAATTGTGACAGTCTACGGGAAAAGGGGGCACTTCACGCAAAAATTGAAATTGAGATATAGGCTCCAGAAGTAAGTCAAAGGAAAAATTCTTTCTTTCTCCTATTTTTGTTTTTTGCAGAAATAGTCTTAGTGTCCTTTACTCTAAGTCTAGCCAAATTTCAAATGCCGAAACAAATTAAAAGACCCCAAGCGTGCCGTGGAAAGACAAGCTACTTTTTGTTCTCTCTCGTTCCTGAAGTACAATAAACTGGGAATGGGCGGAGTTTCGAACAAGCCGCTAAAAAAAAACTGCATAGCTTCGAGAATAGTGCATGCAATCTACAGCTTACCTCTGGTTGAAAGTTTACCACTACATGGAGTAGAGTAGCCAAGGATTCCGACAAGACAGGCTGTGAGACGCTCTGAAAGGTAAAAAGAACTGTACGCAAACTTGGTTAGTCGCGGTTAAAAAGCGGCTGGACGATTTAATTGCGTATGCGGAGTACCCGTTAAGTATACGGAAACATTAATTATACCGGAAGTGGAAATTCAATTTATGTTTTCTCGATTTCTAGTTCAATTGCTTTGCTGAATACAGCCCAGTTCAACTGCCAGTTTCTCTGCGCGTCAAAGGTTTTACCCTCCAGTATTTTAGCACTAAGTTGAGATAAAATGTAGCTTTTAACTCAATTTTAAGTGAAGTGCCCCCTTTTCCCATAGACTGTCACATTTTCAGATTTGACTTACCCAGATTGACGATCTTTTACTGGACCAGTATTCCAAGGTCAAGGTGTTCACTACGCTTTATTACATTGCGTTTTAGTCTTAGTTTGGTTGTGAATCCTCAGGTGTATGAGTATAATTGGCAAGCGAGCGTAGCCAGCGAGACACTCACAGAGGTAACACAATTGAAAATCGGGGATGTTTGTTTATTATACAGATGGACGTCGTATCTTTGTCATTTTGTACTTCGACCCTCCGTATTTTTGTGTGCGCTCGGCGTTCGACCCCGTCCCAAATTGCACTAAACAGAATCCTCTGGTTTATCGATCAGTACCCGTATCATCCTGGAAATTGAATTGTTTACCGTTTTGAATTCTTTTGCGGTGCAGTTAAAACTTGAAAACTTAAGGGACTTCCATTTCTATTCGAGTTAGTGGCGGTGGTAAGTCAATGTGCTCTTTGTCGTGGTTATAAGCGTGCACAACACATTGTCCACTAAACTACCGCCAAGGTAAGTCTGTATAGGAGGTGCATGTCCAGTTGGGTCAAATTATTGCGTGTTACAACCACTGCTTAACTAAAGAATATCACAAAGAAAACGTTTAAATAACGTGTATTGTTTTGTTGTTGTTTCCTTCAATTCAAGCAGTAGCAGAGAGTTGTTACTATGGCACTGAAATCCCTTTACTGTGTATGCGAAATGAAAAAACCGGACCTTATTTTCAGTAGCTAGAAGTCAAAATAGTTCATATAGAAATAGTAAAGTCTTTAATTGACTGTGATAAAACCATTACATGCACAATGGCTAGTCAATGTATATAATTTCTTTTTGGGGGAACATGGTCAAGAAGTTATCCTCAAGGGGTGGAAAAAAGCTGGCTTTTGATGGCAGCACTGTACTCCCACCACTGGGTCCCTTTCAGGACATCTACAAGAACAAGACAATAAACAATTAATTCATTAATAACTATTAATTATGACATTCATAGCATGAATTTTTTTATTATACTCCTGGACCACTATTACATTAATATTATTACTGATAATTTCTGAAACATGTGAAAAATTCTATGCATTATTACAGACAATAACCGCCAAAATTATTATCCATCAAATGCACCATATCAGAAAATCCCCAAAATTAGTATCTGTCAATAAACGTTACCTTAAGGTATATAAGTGGAACTATATTGGAGCAGTTTGTTTTGTCAAAATAAACACTGCAAGCTTTATCACTAATCTTAGCAGGTTACCATATTCAGTAGTTACTTTGTTTCTCTCTTTGTATTTTTTTCACTTATTACATAAATATGATCGATTTGATTATAGTTATTTGGTACTAATTATAGTTGAAAAATTTGCATCTTTATAGTTAATAGAGCATAGAAACTATTACAACAGATTCAATCTTAATTATCATTGAAATATATATTATACAGAGAGATATGATACAATCGATCCTTCAAGCTATGATGTTGAACAGGACAACCTTGTACATTTTAAATGCAATGATCCTGGGACTGATACAAAATGGTTTCACAATTTTGGATTGCTACCAAGAAATGCTGCCCAGAGTGGCTCAGATCTGGTCATTGAAGAACTTAATTTTATAAATGATGGAATATATAGTTGCTATGGAAGACACCCAACTGGTCTTAGTGATCATTTTGTTGCTCATAGTGTACTAAATTTCTATGGTATAGCATTCATATATTTTGATTTTGTTTGTTTGTTCAAGCATAATTATAGTGTTCATTTCTACGATAATAGCATTAATTTTGGTATTCTTCATTTCCTGAATTTGCATTATTTATTAACCAGCTAAAACTTGAATTTATTCCAGAGTTTAATTTATATTAACTAATATAAATTTTGGTTTAATCAGGTCCTACTATTTTGTTTGATGTAGAAAACAGTCATTCAATCAGGTCCTATAATTATCATTGGGAATATAATAAATGCTACACAATTAAATAAAAGAAATTCTATTGGTTCAAACTATGTCAAATTTCCTTGCAATGAAATTATTGTGAGGATGTTAGTTTTCAATTATTCACTCTGTCCAAACAGTATGCTATTTAAAACACTAAGTGGCATACAAAATAGTAGTTGCATAACATAATTGATAATACTAAATCATCTAATAACTACTGAGGTGGTATCACAATATTAGTGTTAATTGAGATACCTTCTGTCATAGGTCAAGAAGGAATTAAAAAACGATATGTTGAACTTTCAGCAGGGGATGAGTATATAATTATATGTTACGGGTATGGAAAACTAGTATGGACATTTAATCATAGTGATCTGCCTGTCAATGCTCAAACTAGTTCCAATCCTAGTTTCCTTACTTTAAAGAATGTCAATGAAAACAATACTGGATACTATGAGTGTGAAAGTACTTATGAAACAGGGCATATGACACTTAAAAGTCGGGCATTTGTGAATGTTAAAAGTGAGTATTATTCATATTAACACAATGACTGATAGCTCTTATGCTAACACAAAATAAATGGGGCAGTTTATACAAAATTTATCCAGTTATTTATTTTTACTTGCATATTTGTAGACAATGAAATGCAAGAAAGCCCTCAACTATTATCTGCTGAGAGTAGCAAAGACCAAGAAAATCGAAAAGATATGCTCCAGAATGATGATTTATTGAGTAAGTATGATCGATACTTTTAATAATAACATAATGCTGATAATATTGTGCTTAGTATTGAGATACCTTGAATGTTTTAACTATTGGGTCGGTACTGTACTGCCCAATATACTTAATGTATTACTTATTATAATTCATTCTATGTCACTTTTCTATATAAAAGTGTGTTATAATTTCAAAGTATACCCTCAATTGAAAACTGAAATAATCATGTGATTGGTCATGGCGATCAATCCACAATTACTTGACTTTTTAACATCGTAAATATTGCAAAATTAGAGTGAATTGACTTTTTTTTGACAACAATATAAAACAAGATTTTTATTTCATAACTACAGACACAAATTATTATTATTGACTACTATTAACAAAGCCTCCCCCCCCCCAAAAAAAAAAAAAACTGAGTTATTTTGTTCATAGCATACCTACACTGCAAATTTTCACTCATTTTGTCCAGCATAATTTTTCTCTCACCACTCCAGCTACAAATCCAAATACCAAACTTATCCTTTCTCATATATCTCACTAATTTTTTTTTATGCATGATTGTAGACTTAGGTGTGAAACCATTGTCATCTCTTCTGTACCAATAGCTATCTTTGCTCGCTGATTTCATCTCTTTCCTCACTGATTTCACCTCTTTCTACTATCACTTCTTTAGAAACATACAATTAGCATAGCCCAACACATAAGCTAATTACTGGTAGTATTGTTATAGAATAATATTATATTTTGGTTATTATTTGTGTTCGTTTCTTTGCATGTTTCTAGCTCAAACTTTTTTACTAACCCAGTTTTTTTTCTTACGTTAGGTTGTGAAGTAAAAAGTAAATAAAACATTATGTACAGAAAGAGCCTAATACCAGTTGCCATATTATAAGAAACACGTTAAAGTAGGATGAGTCTTAATTTTCCCATATCACCTGTGTTCAGAGTTATCATGTTAAGTTATTATGTCCCCCCAGGTTATACAAGTGTTTACTGCACAAGCAACTTGTTGCTATAGCATTCACACATGAGCTGTACATAATAATTTTTTTATTCATAGAATACTGCATAATATCACTCGTCTGATAGGCCGCATTTATGCTCATGCCTGTGGCACTCGCATTAAATCAACAGACTTATGATATTAAATGAATAATAGTAGATATCCCTCTCATTTACTTCCCTCGTTTTCAACCAAAATATATAATAGGTCCCCTTGCCTGGTTGTCATTTGCAGGAGCATTGTGAGTCATAATTTCCTCATTTTTTTTAAACCTAGTGAATTTCATGCAATGGTGAATTGGTATTAACGCAGTTATAATGCTTGCTAGCCTTGGATATTATGGACCAATGACATTACCAGGAGTGTCCCACCCTGTAAACTTTCTCTTGTAATAAACAATCATTATCATTGCTTAAGCTTTTTTGACACATGATTAGGTTTATTATAAATGATTTCGTCTTTTCATCTGAGAATTTATTTATATAATAGCTAGCCAGTGCTGAGGGCTGCACCTTGGGTGCTTAATTTCTGTTATGACCATTATGATGTTATTCTCTTTAATTGACAGGGGCAGGTGCTTCTTTTATCAATGAAAACTCATTATGTGGCATAACATTGTATTATATTATTTTAAGCATGTGCTTAAGATAAACTAAAAAAAAAAAGTGCTGCTTAATTTTTGTAAGCTTTATGTAGCTGTGCATGTAACTTATGAAGTTGCATGAAAATTTCGAATTATTAATATTGAGGGTATGACTCAAGCTTGAGTAACTGATATAAACAGCATTAATTTTAACATGGAAATATCTTGAGTTGATAGGCAAATAATTATGTGCAATATTTAGCTAGTTGAGTGAGCTAAAGGAATTACAGAGTAGTCTAAATGACAAAACCTGTTAAATCTAATCAGGCAACTATAGGCTAATACTACAACATTGAATCATGCAACTATTACCTAAAATTGACTCTAACCTGATAAATTCATATTAAGTTCTTAATAAATTTTCTCAAAATTTTCAAGGAATTATTCAACTGATTGTTACAATTATTAATCCTCTATTCCATTTGTATGCAATGATGACCTCATAATTTTCTGAGGAAGGGAACAAGGAATGGATTGAATGACAACAAAATGGACAAGACCCATAATCAGCTGATCAAATGTGTGATTGACCACAATTATGTATATAACATTACTGTTGTGATTCCGTCATTGTCTGCAGAATAATAATTATCATCTTCTTTTAATAATTCTAAGATAAAAATCTGCAACATTGCAGACTCTAATCTTAAAATTATTCAATAAGAAGATGATCATGTTGTTTTACCTGTCTTGCATTATTGAAGAGCATAACCAGTTAAGATCAACGAATTTATTAGCACAGTACAACAAAATTGGCCTACTTTCCAGCTCTTGAAAGTTTAGTTGTGTGTTTTCACTGTAACTACTAAATGGCTATTGTGTAACTTAATGGATGGCCCAGGGAAGTGAAGAGGCCCTGCCAAATTATGCTGGCATTTTTTTCTGGAATAGTATTAGTGATATAGCATTGTGGAATAATTCTAGAATAATAAAAGCACTTTAAAGAATATTAAGGGGGAAATGAGAATAATTAGTTCATAATAATCCTTAATTTTAATGAATCAACAAGTTCTATCTTGGGTCTACAGAGACTGTAGATGAGTTGTTGTTGTTTTTTAATGAGCAGCCTAGTCTGGCGTAGCCATACTTTTACCAGTCGCTATTGGGCAAAAGGGTCGAAAGTGTATACAAGGTCAGATTGCTGTAAGGGGTTGAATTGTACACTGAGTGTACATGTATAATGAGTGATATTTAACGGCTCCTTTTTTTTGCTCTTACTTCCAGAATGAAATTCAGTTACCTCATACTTTTAAGCCTAGGTTACATAGAATGACTGAGATAGGGAATCCAGCGTTTTTTAATCAACTGGATGAGTAGATGATAACGATGGTGGCAACCCATTCGTTACTTATCACTGAAGTTGAAGAGTTCCAAAGAAGCCATTGGAAAATATAAACTCAAATTAGAGCATCACAGCCACATAAAAGAAGCCATTTATGAGCAACTATAGAAAGTATTGTGAAATTAAAATTTTCATCTTAAAACAGATTACTTGATGTTATTGTTTCTTTTAACAAAAAAAAATATAATTTTTAATTGCTGAAGTGAACTTAACCTTGTTTATTTATTTTTTCCACTCAATTTATTTATTCTAATCAACTTTTGCCAGTCAAAAAAGGTCAGAAGGGAGAGCTTCCCTACAATGGATAAGCCTATGTTTCCATTTTCTCCTTTATTGGAAATTCAACTGTACTGCAATTAACACAATTTCACTTATTTCTATAATAAAAGAATAATAATAATAATAATTATGATGTACTTATACTATTCTTTTGGAATAATAACACAATTATTTAGAGTAATAAGAAGAAGAATTCCAAAATTTTGGAGCATAATTCAGCAGACCCAGAGTAACTTAACTGGCTGGGAAACCTGTCTAAAGTAAATACATAAAAAAATAATGGATGTAGAGGAGTAATGGTGCTGACACCAGCAAGATATAATATGAACTTCAGAGACAAAGTGTGCTAATAATAGCACACTGAAATCAGTTTGCTATGGTGTAGGCATGACATCAACAATATGAAATCCTGATACAACTTACAATAAAAAAAAAACGTATTTCAATTCATCCTGAAGTCAGTCTGCTCACTTTACTCCATATTTCTCCCATCAGCGAATGTGTGAATGAACTATTTCTTATTTTGAAAGCCACTGTTTCACTAGCTACAAAGACATTTTTTTTACTAAACTCTGCTTAGGCAGGCTGATTCACAGTGCTCCAGTCTCTTCAATTATGATTACTATTTGTAGTGTAAAGTATAATTTGAATGTGTAAAATATTTTTTTTTAAAGGAGAACTCTTGTTGGGTGGGGGGGGGGGGGGGGTGTAAGTTCCAGAGCTCCAGTTTGTCAAGGATCCTGTTGGCTATGAGAATATGCTTCTGTCCCATTGGCGCTGTCACCTATGGCAATTGCATCCTTCCCTCAAACCCCCAAAAGTCAGCTCTTACAGTTGTCTTAGTAAGTACAGGCTTTAAACTTGATAACAATTTGGCATTGCAATTGGACACGTACATAAGGTAAGTTGGGTGGTATAGAAATCAATGGTTGCGTGTGAGATTATTAATATTATTAATGATTGGGTATGTGTGTCCGATGACCAATGAGTAACTGTTCAGTGTTCGTAGGTGACTTCTTCTCTTGCGCGCCCGTTTCTTGCGTGTTCAGTCTCCTGTAGGGTGAACCTGAACAACTCCTGACCCCACTGAAAAAGCTCTAATTGGTAACTTCTGGCAGCCTCTCCTGTATATACAAAGCATGGTACTCAAAAAATCTGAAGAGACTTGCCTGTGTGTCAGTAACGACGACCAATAGTGTGTGCATTCTTGGATAATTCATGTTCATAATTGTTAAGGGTGATCACATTCAGTTGAAAGTGAATAATTGTAACTAAAACCAGGCCTAATAGTGAACAGATAAGGCCGCGTAGGTTTCAAGAGGAAGGCAATAGTACGGTAGAGATGGCACAAGGCTAGCCATTAGCTAATTGTAAATAAAAGCGTGTAGAATCGACAGTAAAGGCGGTGTCGGTTTCAGAAAGGAAGGCAAAAGTACCAAAAAGGAAGAGTACCAAAAAGAAGGCAAAAGTTTCGCAAAGCTTAAGTCCACAATCATGATAGCTGGCAGAGGATTCAGAAATGGCAGAGGATTCAGAAGTGGCAGAGGCAGAAAAGAGCTGAAGAAAGCAGCAAAGGTGGGGGATAAGAAAGCTGAGATAGTTCAGAAAAAAGAGAGCAAGAGAGAAAAACTTATATAGCCCAGACCAAATAGTAGATAATGATATCTGAGCAAGATAATTTACGATAACGCATTCTTACTCTGCAATACCACTAGCGCCACCGTGCAGTAGTCTCGCGTAGCCAGACCGTTTACCATCCGTAACCGCTAAGCGTGGAAGGAAAGGGTCTGGGAACGTACAATACAAAGAGTAGTTCAGCAGCACCCCAAAAAGGGTGCTCCAATTATCACGTTCCAACGCTAGTGAGACAATGACGTCACAACCACGTCCTGGTAGCGTGACTCCTATTCATGCTCGTACCTTTATTACAGGAGTACTTATAAATAGCCTACAAAAAACAACTTCACCAAAACAACTTCACCAGTTTAATGAAGTTGAGCAACGGTTTCACCCTCCCGGTCGTCACACAGTATACCACAAGCTTGCTGGAATGTGATAATTAAGCACCATTTTTGGGGTGCTGCTGAAAGTCGTTTCCTTTAAAGGGTTTGGCTAAGCGAGACTAACTGTGCAGTGAGACCCTTGCCCAAAGGTAATATTTCTAAATTATTTTGTACATTTTTCAACGCGTGGCTTCCAGCTGTTTCCTACCTACAGAGGGACCCCATTCTGACTGGAGTTAGTAGCTAGTAGTTCCCTACGTCCTAGTAACACTTGGGTAGCAAAGTTGCCTTTCTGAGAGTCATTTAACAAATGACTTAGAAAGCATTCCATTGAGTACTACATTTGGATTATTTTTGTATTATTAACTGTTTGATATTCATACTGCTAAACTTTTCTAAAAGATTATATTGATACAACCAGGTATTGGTGACGCTATTAGTGATTAGAAATGACAACAACAACCTTCACCATGAGGAATGGAATGACTTCTAAAATAATAATGCTATTTTTAAGTAATCTTGGTAATTGTAGCTAGTCATGTATATTTTACGAGATTATTGGTGTTTCATTTCATTGTTTTAGTGTATAGTCAAGGGAATATAGAGCTACATAAATTAGTCATACATGAGGCTGGACACAAGTTGAAATTGAAGTGTTCTTATTGTAACTTATTTAATGTTAAATGGTCTGGACCATTTAAATCTGACCAGATTGTGTACAACAACAGCAACAGTCTAAAGATAAAAAATGTGTCAGAGATTAATAGTGGTTTATATGTACTTGAAGCAATGATGTCTGATAGAAGTATTTATAAGGAGTCCGTGGATGTATTTATTGGTAGTAGGTACAATAGAATTGTATTGAATATACTGAATAAGATATAATTAGTACAGAACCATCATAATTATGCATTATGTGTTTATATAGTTTGTTTGTTTTTTGTCTTTTTTATGTGTTTGTAATAACTATATGTGACCGGTTTTGGGATAATCGGCCTAAACGAGGCAAACAATTTTTTTCAGTATCCCTGCATGGTAAGCCTTATGGGTCGATTTTTTTTGGAATATTTTTTTATGGCAGAAATGGATAGACACCAGTTAGCTCTAGCTTATGACGCAGTTGTAAGCTCTGACGTGCACTAGAACTCACACTAGGAGGCTAGAAACACTAGCCGGTTGGTGTACGGAGAGTTGCTAAGAAATTATTGGCGGGCTTTTCACTAACAGCGGGGAAAAACTGTAGCTAACTAATTCACTTACTATTCTACATAATTCATGTACTCACGCAATTCTTGTCATCATAGTTTCTTAAGGAGCCCTGCATTAAGCCTTTTAGACTTCTTTCAATCCGCCTGTAACCGGTTTAATCCGCTAGTGTCCCGGAGACACGCACAATAGTACTAGTGATGTGCTTGAGCACAAATGGCGAGCGAGCCTAAAGACTATACTATTTTTATATGAATGATTTTGACTTCTAATACTGAAGCTACTGAAAATACGATCCAGTTTTTACATTTAGCATACAGGGTAAAGGGATTTCAGTGCCATAGTAACAACTCTCTGCAACTGCTTGGAAAGAAAAAACAACAAAACAATACACGTTATTTAAAAGTTTTCTTTGTGATATTCTTTAGGTAAGTAGTGGTTGTAACACACAATGCTTTGACACAACTGGACATGCACCTACACAGACTTACCTTCCTGTTGCGCACGGCTTATAACCATGACAAAGAGCGCATTGACTTACCACCGCCACTAACTCGAATAGAAATGGAAGTCCCTTAAGTTTTCAAGTTATAACTGCACCCGCAAAAGAATTCAAACCGGTAAACAATTCAATTTCTAGTATGATACGGGTACTGATCGATAAACCAGAGGATTCTGTTTAGTGCAATATTGGGCGGGGTGGACCCATAACTTAAACCAAAACGCCGAGGAGTCAAAGTACAATAATGACAACGTACGTCCATACAATATCGAAATACATAGTGGTGTGCTGAGCACAAATGGCGAGCGACGAGCGGAGGGAGCCCTAAAACTATACATTTTTTATATGAATTGATTTGCCTTAACACTGAGAGTACTGATAAGGTACAGTCAGTTTTAAATTTAGCAGACAGGTAAAGGGATTCAGTGGCCATATAACAGCTCTCTGAATGCTTGACATGAAGGAAAAAAAACAACAACAAAACAATACACGTTATTTAAAGTTTTCTTTGTGATATTCTTTAGCTAAGTAGTGGTTGTAACACACAATGCTTTGACACAGCTGGACATGCACCTACACAGACTTACCTTCGCAGTAGTCTAGTGGACAATGTATTTTCAGGTAAATACTGTGCGCACGGCTTATAACCGTGACAAAGAGCGCATTGACTTACCACCACCACTAACTCGAATAGAAATCGAAGTCCCTTAAGTTAATGCACCCGCAAAAGAATTCAAAACGGTAAACCCAAATCAACATTTTCTTAGGGTTTTTGATACGGGGTATGATCGGTTAAACAGAGCGATTCTGTTTAGTGCCAATTGGGGACGGGGTCGACCACCGTAACTAAACAATAAACGACGACGGGTCAAAGTAACAAAAATGAAATACTGACGTCGCTATACATATATACAAATAAATAAATAAATAAACATCCCCGATTTTCGATTGTGTTACCCCTGTAAGTGTCTCGCTCGCTACGCTCGCTCGCCAATAAACAAACATCCCCGATTTTTTCATTTTTACCCCTGTAAGTGTCTCGCTCGCTACGCTCGCTCGCCAATTAGTCTCGCGGGGCCAGACCCTTTACCAACCCTGATCCGCTACGCGGGGAAGGAAAGGGTCTGGGAACATGCAATATAACGACTTGTTCACAGCGCCCCAAAAGGGGAGCTCCAATTATCAAATTCCAAATGCTTGTAGTTCATTATTAACGGCATCACAGCATCCGGTTGATAGACTTAAAATAAAACGGCGTGTTGATTTTGTGTCGGTGCGTCTTCGGAAATGGACTCAGAGATAGAATTTGCAGCACCTTCAGCTGCCAGACAGTTGGGTTACGATAGTATGAAGGAGATAAAAATTGTGAAAGAATTTGTCAAAGGTATTTAAGATATAAAATAATTTGCTATGTGTTGGATATCTTTCTTTTTCACTTGATTATTTAATACAATAGGTAATGATGTATTTGGAGTTTTACCTACAGGCTATGGTAAAAGCTTATGCTATGGCTGCTTGCCTTTTGCTTTTGACTCCTTACTTCAATTAGAGGAGCATTCTATCATCATTGTTGTTACACCACTAACAGCAATAATGGATGATCAAGTAAAATGTTAAAAGTTTACTGTGTACCATTTTGATTTCCTTTTTCTTTATTTTTAAGGTAAACATTTTTTCATGAGAGGACTTTCAGTGACAGCTATAAATAGTAGTCGTACTGTAGCAGTGAAACAATCTGTTATGGAGGGAATGTTTACAATCTGTTATGGAGGGAATGTTTCGTCTGGTATTTTTTACTCTGGAATTACTGCTACTTAAGAAAAAGTGGAGATATATGATGCAGAAAGAGACTTATTTAAAGAGATTGAAGGGGTTTGTTATAGATGAGGCTCACACTATAAAAAAATGGTATGCTGATAGAAAGACTGAAGTCAATTAAATTAATAAATATTATATTGATTACTATATTTTCTTAGGGGTGAAACGTTTCGGCACACTCTACTCAGGATTGGGGAAATAAGAAGCATTCTTCCCAGCAATGTCCATATAATGGCACTAACAGCTACTGCCACAAAATGTCTGCAACATGAAGTTGCTGTCATTTTAGGCATGCAAAACCACATTACTGTGGCAGTGTCTCCATGTAAAACAAACATTATGTATGTAGTTTCTATGTTCTCAACTATACAGGATACATTCCAACCCCTGCTGTCAAGATTGAGGGAAGAGCGAATGAATATGCCACACATTATTATTTTTACATTTATCACTATCACAAATTTCGTTGTCAGGAGTATTATGAAAGTTTAAGTTCATATATTGTTCAGCAATTTTGGCTGAAAGTAAGTGTAACATTTTCTTTCTGCTCTCAATCGACTCCATCCACTCATTCTGCAAACCAGGAAACAGAGAGCACAAGGAATTTCATTCCATGCCAAGCATTTCCATTGCTGCTGCTAATATGTGTGACTTTACTACTAGGACAAAAAAGTCATCACAGGAATTGAAATTATCCAGGGATCTTTGACTACATTTGTCCTATTCTGTGTTGTATAATTAATGTCATATGTTCTTATATTGTTTTATTTGCTTTTTTGCCATATTTGAGCACTTCCATGAGCAAACATATATATTTCATATAAAGCCAGGGTTCAATCTAGTGAGGGGAGGAGGGAATGAGATGTTTTTTCCTAACTCCTCAGCGTTCCACCCCTCCTCCCCCCTGAACTGAATCCAATTTAATTGGATTGAATTTTTTGGCACAACTTAAAGTGTGATTTCTCCCATGAAAACCAGCAAACCACAAAACACATGCCTGCTGAGCCCACCCATACTGAAACATCTTCCTACACCATTGATGTACTATGACTAGATAGTATAAGAAATAAGTTTGCTCATGGAAGTGCTCAAATATGGCAAATAAGCAAATAAAACAATATAAGAACATATATTATTATGACAATAATTTATTATACAACACGAATTGGACAAATGTAGTCGAATTGGACAAATGTAGTCAAACGACCCCTGGATAATTTCAATGCCTGTGATGTGTTGCAACACGATTGAGAACTGCATATGAATGAAAATAGTGTAGTGACAGATTGTGCTTGTCTGATCGCATATATCGAGTTTTCACAGTTTTGTCACCACAAAGTCTATACCCAAAGCGTTCTCTCCTAAGTCCACATTCTTTGACAATGAAATGGCATGGCTCAAGAACTTGTGGAGGCTCTACAATTAATGGGCAAGGTGGTGGTGATTGGTATACACTTTCAGTGTCGTCATCACTCTCACTATCTTCTTCCTGTTCATCAGTCAAAACCTCTTCATTTGAGGAGCATGATGAAGAAATTTCCCACGAGAAATTGAGCACATTGCCATCGACTTCCTAAAGCTATGACCTGAGTCACTAATATCAGAATCATTACTGTCACTGCTGCTGTCCAATATCTGGCGAACCTGAGAATGCATCTCACTGGCACACTGATTCCCCTACAAAATAGTAGTTATTCAGATGGTTTAAAACAATAGCAAAAGATAAATTACATAATCTACCACATACGAACTGAGAGTTGGAATAAATGATTCTGGCCAATCACCAACTAGTACATCAAACTTGCTTCCAATACTGTGTAGTAACCTGAGCAGGGTCATGTGTGATACAGCCACATTCAATTTTTGCAGCATATACACCTATAAAACGAGAGTATTGCATATTTTATCCCCTATGGAGCTTTTTAATTTACCTGCTTTGCACAACGTCCTCCATATAGAATCAACGAGATGATCTTTTGCACTAAATTCATCCTATTATACTTGTATTTAAATAAGATGGAAGCTATAAATCCAACAGTTCCGGTCGATTCTTATAGACCGCTTTAGTCTTGGTGGTGCAAGACAGCAAAATATTGGTTAATACTGGCGCATGTAGTTTCAGCTCACTTAAAATTTTGTCCCATGTAAACAACTTCAGTTCATCAGTGTTTAGACTTTTCAAGATTGAATTCACATTATCAGAACACATCACTTTAATCTCACGTCTAAGTACTTGGCCTATTTTATTCAGTATTATGTGAACAAGCAATAGGGTCATTGAAACAATGGGAATCAAGGCTTTCTTGCTTCCCCTAGCAATGGATTTACCTATGTGCCTGCTAGGTGGAGTTGATAAATAATAGTGTTTGATTCCAGACTTATACTGAATGTCAACCTAAATGGGTAGAAGGTACATTTGATAATATTAATCATATAAAGAATAAACTATTGCATTTAGCATCACCTTCAGGACTGAAGGTGATGCTAAATCTGACCGGTCTTGCAAAGTCTGAGCCATGCTTCTCATTCTAGATGGTGTTGTGGAAATATTTTGAGGTCTCTCTGATGCTGAAGAGCATGCCATTGAAGCTGCTACAGCTAATTTCTCCTTGAGCTTAGTCAATTTACTAGAGAGGTTTTCAAATACCTTGAAACAATTCTTGCACATTTTTAAACGATCATTTTCTTCAGTAAACACTCTGTTGTAACTAAAGCCCCACAACTTCTACCATCAAATGCTTCCAAGTAGAGGTTACTTCAACAGTTGCACTGCAAGAAGCAGAGTACCCAAAGCTTAAGTTGGCACATATTTTTTCGAGCTAGGAAGGTCGAACCACAACCCAAACAAAATTCCATCGCTAAAGAGTAACTAGAAAATTTGAAGGAAAAAAGAGATAACTGCAAAACTTTTGAGGAAGTGGCCATTCTCAAGTGCAGCGCGCGGTGATGACGTTTAATAATTAACCGCAAGCATTTGGAATTTGATAATTGGAGCGCCCTTTTTGGGGGCTCTGTGAACAAGTCATTATATTGCATGTCCCCAGACCCTCCCCTTCCCCCGCGCAGCGGATCAGGGTTGATAAAGGGTCTGGCCCCCCACGAGACTACAATAGTATACGGACACCAGGAACGCCCACTGACCTTAGCAACGCCTTTACCCGGCGTTTTTTTTCAAATCAGCAATAATAAGTTTAGCAAAAATACTGAAGTGTTGTTGCTTAGGGCGAAGACGGCGTGTGCTACAGCTTCCAAATTAGGAGGACGCACCCCAAGGCCCCGTGCAGCCTACTGGTAGAATAAATTAGAAAACTTTAGATGCCGCGTTTAGGCCGATTTTCCCAAAACCGGTCACATATAACTGGCTGACTGACTTGCTGAATGTACAAATTTTGACATTGCAGCAATTATTACTTCTCTTCTTAATTTTTTTCCCGAATTGCTCTTGCTGCCAAATGTAGTTTTACCTATTGTTAAGAAACTCATGTAGCTACAAAATGCTTACTTGAACAGAGGCATAGACAGGTTGATTCCAGGATGTTACATTTAACAACACTGTCTGTAAACAGTCCATGACAACCATAACAAAATTGTAAACTGTGCTGATAATTAGAGGTGATAAAAATTGATGAGACTGCTATAGAGGTTAAGGGTGCTGGGACAACGCCCACGCACGTATTCACAATAATTGGATTTTGGTTGCTAGGGATTACTAACTTTTTTCTTGGTGTTTGTATAGCTCCAACTAAGGATGGATCCTAAAGAGTACTGCTAATGGACTAACTAAATAAAAAGAACGGGCCTTGGGAGCCTGTTTCGTTCAAGTTACGAGCACCTCAGCCTCAAGTATATAATCCACAACTCCTCCGCGGTGCCGTCGCTGATGAGCTCATTCTATGTCTACTGATACATTTGTTGATTGTCTTCAAAACCTTCGTTGTACTTTTTCTCAATTCTGCTTTGTTTTGTCTAATTGACTGTGCTGAGTTGATCCTCTAAGTTGCAACGAACATTTTGTAGCTAAGGTCGTATCAGCCTGTGTACGAAATTTGGAGTCATTTCTACTCGTAGTTTCTGAGAAGAAACACAAAATAGACTCCAGGACTAAAAATTAGTCCACGCGATCTTTTGGCAGAGACTTGATTGCTTTCAAACCACACCCACAACAGATTCAATTAATTCCCGTGGGAAAGTGAGTTCCGGGTGCTCTCTAACTTTCGGGCGCCTACCGGTTAGCAAACCAGTTATCTGACCGCCTTAGGAGGTTATTGTAGTCTTGTTAATAGTGTTTTTCTCGGCATGGTCAGGTAAGGGAAGCCTTTTATCAAGCTAGCTAGATGCATATTCAGTGTGTGTATGTACCTATGATAGATTAGTGAACCATTTTTGCTGCTGGAAAACTCTACAGTTTCAGTTTGTGTACAGTTTTCTGTACTTAGCTATTCACTTCATTTGTTTATTCATCCTTACTTAGCTAGCTACATCACAAAATATTCATCTATATTATTTAGCTGGCTATTTAAAAATATTTTTTATATAAAATAAGTATCATTATAATTATTATATACATTCATAAAAATAATCACTGGCCATCACAATACTGTAAAATAAAAAAATCATGAGTGATATATCAGGAAGAAGTTTTGCACAAGAATAAAAATTTAAAATAATGGAGTCATTAGTGCGGTATAATTTACCTGTCAAAGCTTGGATACAATCTGGGACCCAGTGTCTAATCTGGGAGCCAGTGTCTGTTCTAGGGAGAAACGTACTGATAGAGTAAGCCAAGAAATACAATATCAAACAGCTGCGCTCTTTACAACTTATAGCGGAGGCCGGGCCTCGGTTAGTTTTATTAATTGGTGGGCGGGAAGCTTTGAATTACCCGCGCTAGCGGTTGATTTTACTATTGCGAGCCTGGCGGATTTTTGTGGTAATTTGTGGTGCTGCGGGTGCGAGCGCGTTGCTATGTCCCAGCACCCTTAAGAGTGCTGTGACATAGCATCGAGTGCACACCCACTGGCCCAGCTGCTTGATATTATATTCCTTGGGCTTACTTTAGCAGTATTGTTTCTCTCTAGAGCAGAAGCTGGTTCCCAGATTGTCTTCAAGCTTTGACAGGGAAATAATACCTCACTAATGACTCCATTATTATTCTTGTGCAAAACTACTTCCTGATATATCACTCACGATTTTTTTGTACAGTACTGTGATGACCAGTGATACTTATTTATGAATGTAATGATACTTATTCTATATAAAGAATATTTTGAAATAGCCAGCTAATAATATAGATGAATATTTTGTGATGAAGCTATCTAAGTAAAGATGAATAAACAGATGAAATGAATAGCTAAGTACAGAAACTGTACGTAAACTGAAACTGTAGAGTTTTCCAGCAGCAAAAATGGTTCATGTAAACTGAAACTGTAGTGTTTTCCAGCAGCAAAAATGGTTCATGGGAGAGTGTAGCGAGCGAGATACTATTAAGGGTGTAATGCAAACTGAGGTATCAGGGGTAACTCAATTGAAACCGCTACGGCGTTGTGGGTGCTCTTGAATAGCTAATTGAAGCAGGTACAATGGCGGTTACGCAAAAATGCGTAACCCGCGCTGTGAAGTACCCCTGTGCTTGCGGAAACGGGTAATTCGGCGATATTCGGTTAATGTATGCTTATTATAATGGTTGTCAATGGACTCCTTTCAGGTAATGCCACATTTTCAAAATTACAAAATACATTGAAGTAATTGTTAGTATTGAGTATTTACCATTAGTAAGTACTTCTACCACTCCCAACCAACAGTTGTTGAGATATAATACTTTGCCAGTGCCACTATACCTGCCTTAGCACTTGATTTTTGGCAGTTAAAATATAGCCGAGAAAGAAAGATTCAATTATTTGGTAGTAATAAGTAATATTCTATTTTACATTCAATTTTTTCAGATCATGATAGAGTTATAGAAGTCACTCTCCTTTTAACTCTCTTCAGTGCCATGTTGATTTGATAGAAATCTAATGAAACATCAAGTTGTAGTTACTGGCAGCAGTGCAGATAAAGTATGTAATGATTTCAGAACACTACATTAGCTACTGTTTTGATGACCAACAATATACTTGCACCAAAAGTATGTTATTAAACAATACAAGCACTAAAGCTATGAGCAGTTCAGGATAATGTTCAGCTCCAACTACTATACCTCATTGACACAGTTTTTCTATTATAGGTATCCTTGAAAAATATAACTTACACGTTTCTTGTGTCAGTGCTTATGAGTCTTAATGTGAATTATATTTGGTGTGGTTAAATATAATAGTGCATAGTTGAGGTGTCACAGTATATTATAATGATCAACAGGTAGAGATAACAGTCGTATAAATCCTGCCCAAACACATTTGGCTGTGGGACAGTCAGTTGACATTTACTGTAATAGTATTTATACAACTAAGTGGTTTTTTAAAGGTGGACAGTTACCACAAAATGCAGTTAATTTATATAATAATAGTGTTCTGTCAATACATAATGCTCAAAATGTTAATGATGGAGCATACACATGTTATGGGACAATTGGACGTACATCCAGAAATAAACATTTTGTCGCTGAAAGCATTTTATATGTGTATGGTAAACAAAAGACGGTAACTTCATACCTGTATCTCATTGTTATCCTTTATTATTGTACACTACAAGTACAAATGAAGTTTTATCTCTATAATTCTATGCTAGTTACACAACTATCCTTTATTATTGTACACTACAAGTACAAATGAAGTTTTATCTCTATAATTCTATGTTAGTTACACCACTAACAAAGTATATTATAGTATGCAAGGTGTAAAGTACAACCAGTGCAGTTCACCATAATAATTTAAATCTGGTGCATTAAGGTGAAAAATATCTGTAACATAAGTAAATTCATTACCTAATGATCAATTTTCATTATCATATGAAAAAAATAACCATAGTGATGAAAACGTATGATTAAAAATGAAAAAAAACAACGTTGTTCTAAACTTGTCTTTTGCTGTGTAAATTATAACGTTTCTATAGGGATAATAACATTGCAATGGATGTGTTAGTCTGGTAGAAGCTTGTACATCCATGCCAAATGAATGCAATTACAACGTAACTGGGCGTTGTGGTGGTTAAATATCACACTCGCCCGAAAGTATTACAGTGTTTCCTAGGTTTCAAGATGGCTAGCACTGTTTTTCCTGTGGTAAATATGTTACAGTGCTCTTATTTTCCATATTCTTCAACTTATCATATATGGGAGGAAGCAGTGAGTTGCACAGTGACTTACTATAGCCAGTAGGTAAAGAAATAAAGACATCTTGATTCTGCAAAAATACAAGAATTGCTTCTCCCTGTTTGCTACTAAGTACCAGCGCAACCGCACGCACTACAATTTTTTAATCTATTTCCACCAAACGCGGCGGTTTCACTAATTGAAACTTAACAGTTAATTGTTACCACGTAGGAAACTTCAGGTATGCTCATTAATATATTCATGATCTCCCGATTTGGTAGCACAAATTCCTGGTTTCCCCTGCTTCATATTCATACTGGAACCAAGTTAGATATTTCCTGCCAAGAGATACCATTAGTAATGACCTTAAGGGTGCAGTACCACCGGAACCTGCGGTAATTAAGCGATTCAGTAGAATACCACAAAACCCGCCCGTAACTCGATCTAATTTACTCTCCGCGAACTGACTATTGTACGCGACTCACGCACAATTTGAACACGTACCAATTAACTGTACCAGACAATTTACCTCAAAGAGCTTTCACCTCAAAGGACTACCAGTACTGTAGGGCAGAAGCAGCAGTGCAGATAATTAATATTTGTTCACTTTCTAAAAAATATTACTAAACAATATTATAAATCATAAGTCCATAGTAGCAGGGCCATAATCAAATACAATATGAAATGAACAAAATCAAAGGTTTTGAAGTAGTATGCAATACTATCAAGGGGATCCAAGGAGCTGTGCCTTCTCATTGACCTCTCTACTGAAGTGCCATGTCCTCTCTTCTAAATAACCAGGATGTATGTAGTATTCTTCCCTTTAGGAGGCATGACTTCTTAGGAGAGCGAAGGTCTACTATTCTCTCCTCTGGAGAACAAGGAAGCCATGTCTTGAACCTGCCAGTTGTACCCTAGAACCAAGGAGTTGTGCCTTCTCATAATCGGAGCTCATCTAATTCTATGAAGAGCATGCCAGCACCTTTCCTCCTGTTGAGGTAGATCAGACAAAGTACTATGATCTAAAATTTGATTCTGGTCTTATTTTAAATAAATCAATAAAATAATAATTGATAATAAACAGCCTAATTGATAAATATATAATATTATTGTAGAAAGAAAATAACATTAGTCAATAAAAGTAATAATTCACATTTTCTTTTAACAAATAGCACCAAAAATTCCTGAGAAGCTGAAGTTAACACACTGAAACTGCTTCTAACTTCTACCCGCTAGACCAACCTTCTATCAAGCTCTCCAAAGACACCAAAGCAGACGCTTCCTTCAAGTCGCAGCTGCGAGCCGTGATATATCTATTCTAAACGAGTGACTCCAGGCCCCATTAATACGCCGCCGCTTCTTCGTTGTCTAGGACTCTCCTAGTGCCTTCACCTTTTTATGATTGGTCAACCACGTGAAGTTCAGCTGGTTAGATAGGCCTTGTTTGTGGGTTGTTTATGTCTGGGTCTCACCCTGGATAAGCTATCACATCTTGGAATGTACAATTAGACTGAAACATTAATCCATTATCAGAAACATTATCACTAATATATGTTATATGTTCTCAATTAATCACTTAATCTAGCTCTCCTATATAACCCTCTCCTTTTCTTTCATTTTGGCTTCTCAAAATCTCTAAATATTCCTGTTCAGTCGAAGACTCTTCTGTTCAGCGAAAGTGAGGAATTTCGGTTTTCCTCGTCCGCCTCCGCCTGCTCCTTCATAAAACCTCGAACCATTTGCGTAGGAACGCTCTCTATACTAGAGAGCTGGGGGTGCAGAACGGTTGAATCAGCCACTCAGTGCTTGTGCATAGTGCTGAGCGTCCCCGTGTGTGAGTGCTTGGCCTGGCTGGGTTTATACAGTCAGCTCACGTCAAGGCAACCCAAAGAGCCCCCACAGTTTACTCACTGTCAGGAAGCGCTTCAGACATTGAGACTAAGGTAAGATAGTAGTGTATGCATCAAAATAAACCATCAATAACATTAGAAATGCAACTTATTTTTGTGTTCACAAAAATGAAAATAAAAAATTGGTGACAACAACAACTGCAAAAGCATTGCAGGATCTGTGGAAACAGACTTTAACATGGCTAGGGGAGAGAACAACTGGTCTATTCTTGCAGAGAGCATGCTGATGACATTGCAGCTTATGCTGGAGTCACGATTGTCTCTACTGAAGACTGTGCCATGTTTCCCCAGTTGTGCCACTCCCTATTCCATCGAGCTAAGCTTGCAGCGAAAGAGGGACTACCCTTCCATTCCATAATTGCACAGGAATGGTCACCACACCAGGAAGGCTGCAAAGTAGATTTAATAAAAAAAAATTCATTCCAACGATTGTATTTAAATTTAACATAAAAAATAAAATTATTTGTGACACTCTTTAACTTCATTTTCAATCATTTTCTTTCTCCCTTGAGATGGGATTAAACGAGTGACAGGAATATATTGCCATTCCATCTCTCTCTGACTATTTATCCATTCACAATGAATTATAGGAGAAAAAAAACCCTCTCTGGCACAGTTTATTTGCTAATCATAACAAAATAATAAAAAAGGTACAAAAATAATAATAAAAAAAATACATTAAAGATTAAAAAAAACAAAAAAAAACTGGTCTCTTTGCCTTCTCTTGCACAGACTATCTACTGTTTGTTATTATTATTGATACCCTCTCCCCCCTCTTCTCTGTCACTCATATTATGAAATTGAAGAGAAAAAAGAGTATATGTTTAATAAAATTTACTGGTATTAGTGGAGATTAAACAAAACATAACCTGCTGAAAATGATTCAACTTTGATGTGTTCAATTGAAATTTATTAATACCAGGTCTGCTAACACTGTCAACAAGTGTCAAAGGGTGGTGGACACAATAAGAGGAGACTAAAGGAAGAGGAAGACCTGAAAAAGAGACACCTAAATAAGTTATACACCACATTCGGTCTGTCGCCCCACCGAGTCCTTTACCAGACAATAATGATCCACAGTTCCTCCACTCACCTACTATAACAAAGCTACTCCGTTCTCTTTGCCAGAAGGTGTCATTTCAGCCAATCGAGCTTTCATGCAACAGCATGGTGTGTTCAACATGTTGTTGCAAGGCAATCCAAGCCTCAGGTTCTGTCAACTGCCCTTGCTGTAGTGATCATCCACTCAATAGTCAGACAGTTCGCCCCCCCCCCCCCCCGATCTTTTAGTGAAATGTGCGAAGGGGTGTGGTGGTGCAGTAAGGCTACAGGATTACATGAAACATTGTGACAGCAAATGTAACAGTTTCCGCCATAATCTGGAATCTCCATCCAAGGTTATCTTGAAGGACGTGTTGGCTAAACCTTCAATATCCCCTGCAACACCAGCAGAAGTCAAGGCTGCACCCTCCTTAGTGAAGCGTCTCTTGAACCAAGGAGAAAGTAGCTTGTCATCTCCACCTGTACTTAAAATTGGTAGCAGCCAAGGCCAGGTGTGCTGTTATGTAATATATATTTAGCTTTTAATTATTGTACTTTTAAATAAAAAAAAGCCCATCCATCACCTTGGTGCCAGTCCCTGCTGGCATAATTGAAACTTCTGGGGCATGTGATAAGACAGTTATCAATAATACTAGGACGCTGAGTGCAGTGAGGGAAATTGCAAGCTGTGGTGACAGTACTTCACAGCTATGTTCTGAGGCAATGGCTATGTCTAAGGGTTACAGACAAAATCTTCTTCTCCAAGCCCAGCTTCCAATTTCAGTTCCAACTACTGATGCACTAGCCATGAAAGCCGATTTGCTCTGCCATGGAATAAGCTGAGAGTATTGAGAAGGTAATAGAAGCTAAAATACACTTACTTACTTGATTCCCTAGATATGCGTTCACAGATGGTTCAAAGCTTTCAACGTCTCTATAGCCAGTGAGCAACAGCAGAGGAAGATAGCAAAGGATCTCGTAGGAGAGAATCTGGTGGCGGAGCGAGGTGCATTTAGCTTCGAAGAGCACGGAAAAGCAGTGGTGCGAGAAGTTCCCTTTGTCTATCGACCAAACCTGATTGCTGCTATAGCAGATATAGAAGACAAACATGAAAGGTATATTTAAAAATATCCATTGTAAGTACCACTTACTAATTTCCTTAATAATGCATATTCCTTTATCATCCTGACTACTGTAATTGATTAAATTTCTGCGGAAAAAATAGAATGCAAAACTTTCACATACTAATTGTTATTATCCAAATCAACTGCTGGATTGACCTGGCACAAGGGTGCAATACCTTCAGATGAGCTTTGGGTCAAGCTTGGAGGCGACAAGGGGCGTGGTAGCTTCAAGATGAACCTTCAGTTGGTGAACACCAAACACCCCAACTCAATGAAGGGTACTGACTTGCTGTCAGTTTTCAAGGCAGAAGACACTACCACCAACCTGCATACATCCTGAACATGTTCAAGGAACATGTCATAGAAGCACAGGGGATGAACATCAAGTAAAAAAATTAAAAAATTAAAAATTGTCACGTCTTAATATTACAGAAAAATGTCTCACTTGTTCTAGACATTGTACTGTCAGACTCTTCTTGTCTGGCTACGAGTACCTATGCCGTATGTACGGTCTTAGTGGTGCCAGTGGTACATGCTATAATGAAGCTCAATCAGCATCATATTATTTTTGTAACACATTTTACACTTCACTTATATGTCGACACAATTGTTTATGGTGTCTCATTACAAGGTCAAAATTAGCTGAACCGAAAGATAAACGGGGATCTTATGCAGCTAGATCTTTGGACTCCCTCAAGGCTGACTATGCCAGATTCACTTCTCAAGGCCATGGGAATCGGAGCCTGGCCAAGGAATATAACAACGTCATTGGGGCGATCATCCTTGACATTCCTATAGACAATGTAAAAAAAAACTTTTTAAAAGAAACTGACTTAATTTCGATTTGACTAACAAATCTGCATAACTGGCCTTCACTTGTCTTTGGGAATCTTCAAACGGCTGTGGAACCTGTTGGAAGATGCCTGCGGTGAACTAGACTTTAAACCGGCCATAGCTTATGTAGACACTGCCTCCAACTCTCCATTTGATATAGCTACCCTCAAGAAGTTGTCTTTAATGAGAATAGAGTTGGACACTCAACGCAATTATGCCAATGTGGTAACTGAAATGATTACCTTCTACACTCTCACTGTAGATGACGCTAGTGACGTGTGAGTTTGAGGGAAGATTTGGCTACAGCACAGCAGTGTATCAGCGACAAGGTACCTAACACACTGAATACATGTAAATGTATTGTAATGCATGTCATTAAAACAGACCACAGATCTCTGACTGTGAACGTACCCTGAAGTCTAAGTTAGACATTTCCCAAGGCACATTTTATAGCTCCTTGGACAAGTGTCTCCAGAAACTCAGGGTACAACGACAAGCATACCATGGAGGGACCTTTATTGGCAACCACGTCCATAAGTTGCTCAAGGTAGACCTGTTGAAAGTTTGACACACACCTAAATGTATTATTTTTTCAGCCTGCCAGCATCACCTACATCTGCAGCAACTTACGAGAAGTGGCTTCATCACATCCTAATGTCCTTGGAGAAGCCAACCAGGTTGCGGACACCTTTTCCGAAGCATTTTCTCTCTTTGGTCTGTGTCACCGAGGATATAACTCATCTCATCACATGTCTGATGAGGAAATAGACAAGCTTGGTAATAATCATATATGTTAGTAATTCCTGTCCATATACACCTCTTTATTTTTTTAGAAAACAACATCGTCAATTTTTTGAAATTCTACCAGACAAGTTTCCCTCTTGCTACAGTGATCCACAAAATGCACATTCTTGAGGATCATGTCCTGTCATGGTTCAGAAGATGGAGACTTGGCTTTGGGTTAATGGGGGGAGCAAGGGGCAGAAGCAATCCATGCCCACATGATGAAGCTAGACAGAGCGTACCAAACACTCTTTGAGCGGGAAACACCCGCCAAATAGGCCACGGTTGCTAGGGCCTGTTAAACTTACTTCTGCTTTCCCCCCGAATTATATTATTTATGCAGGCCAGCAAGCACTGCTAGGAGAAAGCACCTACCAAGAATGAAGACTGGAAGTCGATCGCATCTCAAGAAATACCCTGTCACCATTTTGGACTTCTTGGCAGTACTGTACGGCTACCGCAGTAGTTTAGAAGCTGATTGTATATCATTTTCTTACCCGTGCGTGCATGCCATAACGTTGAGTTTTTTTAAAATTTTATTTTACTTTTCTATTTACTCACCTTACCAGTGAACTATTGTCGATTATTTCCGTGAAATTCCGTAAATTAAAAATATCTCAACGTTATAGGGTCGACCCCTCGTGGCCCTAAACCCTGGCAAAATTTGAACCATAGCAGTTAGTCCATTCCAGAGCAGTACGCAAGAGAAGATTCTGGATCCATTACTTGGAAGAGCATGAGAATTTTTTATTGTAAGTTCGCGTAGTGGTGAGTGAGGCACAGCTGCATTTCACGGGCACTAATTTGTTACAGAACGGGGCGTGACTTTGTGGTAGATAACGCGCTACTATTCAGCTGGAGCGTTGCTATGTTTGAGCACCCTTAAAAGGGAAGGGGTCGGCCTCGTGAGACTTATGGATGTGTATATTGCTTATTGGCGAGCGAGCGTAGCGAGTGAGACACTTACAGGGGTAACACAATAGAAAATCGGGGATGTTTGTTGGCGAGCGAGCGGAGCAAGAATTAGGGGTGGATAATGCAACTTGAAACTTGGGCTCCAAAATTATGAGATTATTCCTTTGAAACGCTTAAGGGTGCAGTACCACCGGAACTTGCGGTAATTAAGCGATTCAGTAGAATACCACAAAACCCGCCCGTAACTCGATCCAATTTACTCTCCGCGAACTGACTATTGTACGCGACTCGCGCACAATTTGAACACGTACCAATTAACTGTACCAGACAATTTACCTCAAACAGCTTTCACCTAAAGGACTACCAGTACTGTAGGGCAGAAGCAGCAGTGCAGATAATTAATATTTGTTCACTTTCTAAAAAATATTACTAAACAATATTATAAATCATAACTCCATAGTAGCAGGGTCATAATCAAATACAATATGAAATGAACAAAATCAAAGGTTCTGAAGTATGCAATACTATCAAGGGGATCCAAGGAGCTGTGCCTTCTCATTGACCTCTCTACTGGAGTGCCATGTCCTCTCTTCTAAATAACCAGGATGTATGTAGTATTCTTCCCTTCAGGAGGCATGACTTCTTAGGAGAGCCGAAGGTCTACTATTCTCTCCTCTGGAGAACAAGGAAGCCATGTCTTCTGATCTGCACTTTTGTTGTGAACCTGCCAGTTGTACCCTAGAACCAAGGAGTTGTGCCTTCTCATAATCGGAGCTCATCTATTTCTATGAAGAGCATGCCAGCACCTTTCCTCCTGTTGAGGTAGATCAGACAAAGTACTATGATCTAAAATTTGATTCTGGTCTTATTTTAAATAAATCAATAAAATAATAATTGATAATAAACAGCCTAATTGATAAATATATATTATTGTAGAAAGAAAATAACATTAGTCAATAAAAGTAATAATTCACATTTTCTTTTAACAAATAGCACCAAAAATTCCTGAGAAGTTGAAGTTAACACACTGAAACTGTTTCTAACTTCTACCCGCTACACCAACCTTCTATCAAGCTCTCCAAAGACACCAAAGCAGATGCTTCCTTCAAGTCGCAGCTGCGAGCCGTGATATATCTATTCTAAACGAGTGACTCCAGGCCCCATTAATACGCCGCCGCTTCTTCATTGTCTAGGACCCTCCAGTACATTCCAGAAGTCTTGTACTCTTCCCCGCAGGGCTCACTCGCACAGTAACTCTTCTTTTGTTTTTGCTTACCGGTTCTAATTAGAGCCGCCACCACCCGGAATTTTGCCCACAATAAATTGCGCGCTCAGAGTTGGGGGGCGGAGTTGAAGAATCAAATGAATACGAATCAATAAGTTAGCTTCGTACCTAAAAATCGATATTCAGAAGTACTGGATGACCAGAATGAACTCATATTTTGTACACGGGGTACACTCCACATCTAAAAAAACATAACGAGTTTTTTCTTTTAAATAGGATACAAAAAAATATATATAAAAATATTTTAAAAAATGGAAAACAAATACTAATATCAAAAATACGGCGTTGTTAAGTTGTGGGGAAGCCCCTAGGCTACCGCTGGAAAAAAAAATCGACTTCGTAACTGCAACGGTCGCCTCTGAATATCGCTGAATAGCCTTAAGGTTTGTACCGTTGTTTCTCAGTTCCTGGTCGGTCTTTTTTCTTGAAACTTGGTTTATAAGAGCTGTCTGTTGGTGTCTGTTTCAACTGCAACAACAAAGTAAGCGTACATTGAACAGACAACGAGAAATAAATACATAGCATAACTCCTCCATCTGCGGTTTAGCGCTGCGGTTTCAAGTGGTACTGCACCCTTAAAGTCCCAAAAATGTTACTGCGAACGGTTACTGTGGCATTGAAACCCTTTCCCAAACGTAATTTGAAAAACTTCTCCGTTTTGGGGGGCTGCTAAATGCCGCTCATTGGTTGTCAAGTGCCACTGGTAGCCAGAGTGGCTACATATTAGAACCAAAGAAGCCACCATTACTTGAGAGAAGCTGAGGTAAGTAGGTAATTCCATATTTGTTAGCTTATGTTACAAAATTAACTCTGGCTATGTTTGTTTTTTTATAGAGCTGCCAGATTGTTTACCAGTTACTGGAGGTAGTCAGAATGGCATAATTTGGATACTACAGAAGTTATCAGTATTCCTTAAATTGGGTAAGAGAGTAGTAATTCTGTATATATTTATGGTCAACTACTCTCTCTTATCCGTTCGTCTAAGTTACGGACACCTCTCTACCGGACACCGCGACCAAAATAATTGACGGTACGGGACGGGACGTCAGTGTGGCTAGTGAACATATCAAATTAAACGAGTAAAATCAGAAAATATTTTTTTGCGTGTGTACTTCGAGTTAATTTGGCAGTGGTGTTGTGCGTGGAGATGGAGCAGGGAAATCGACAAGTAGTTAGTGTGTCTACTGCTTAGTTCTTCTCAGAACTCGTTCTGAATCTGACATAGAGCCTGAGCCCAAGGAGAGTCCTCAAGCTGAGTGTTTGTCTGTTAGTAGTGCTAGGACCTCCCATCCCAGCGGTCAACACACTCTCTGAGATTTCTCTACTAACCAGCCTTGGCCTAGTGGACTCATCCACACCACCCTCAGCTCCCGCTGAATACATACTTGGCTCATCCCCTTCCATCCTACTCACAATGGTTGTGTTAGAACGGCTATCAAACCCAGCTACACTAGAACTGCTACTACCAGAACAGCTAGTACCACTACACAGACTTTCCGTGACGACACTTACCTGAAGTGGTAGTGTTGATGAGACGTTCTTTATGCGAGCATTCGCATCTATGGTGAGACAGTGTGGCGCTATGCCAGGTGTGTCCTCAATGGAAGAGGATAGTGGTGTGTCTAGCTCTAGTAACTTGCATGGAGTGGTGAGAGCTGACAGAGCTCGTTTGGTGGAGGAGATTCCCTACAGGGAGAATACGGACATAAATCTATACATCAAGGCTTTAGAAGCCGATCTGACGAGACTGAATATATGTAGGGATGACTGGCTCAATGTATTGTTGTCTACATTGCCGCCCAAGGGGCTAGGGAAACTGAAGCAGCATGACCATGTGAAAAAGAAGTTATTGGATGAGGTTGGGATGGATTTTAAGACAGTAGAGTCCCAGACGTTTGTGGAATAGAAAGAGATATCCAAAAATTGGGATATGGTGACACGTCTCGAGAAGTTAAAATGTCTCGTAGATCGTTTTACCTTAGGCTCTATGTCAGTGGAAGAATTATCACTCAGAATAATGACAGCCTTGTATAAGGTCGACCTGAGTACGTCAGCAATAGCAGTCATAGTTGGAAAAAATGTCAAGGCATTCACTGATTTGTCTGAAGTTGCATCTATATTGAAGTCCTCTGGTGAGAAACCTTTGAGTAGCCCAAAGACTAAGTGTCATAGTAGTAGCAGTGGGTATAGTGGTAGTAAGTCTTTTATACAGTATAATAAGTCGTACAGTAGTCAATATAAGTGTTTTAAATGGGCCATCGAAGTTTTGTGTGTCGAGTTAAAGTAGAAAATCAGTCTAGTCGTAAAGTGGTATGTTATGCATGCAGCAATCAGCCGGGACATCTGGCAACAGATTGTACCTAGAAGGCCAATAAGGAGAAACCCCATAAGTCAGGAAGGGGTGGAAAGAAAGTGAGACACCACTTAGGACAAACATTGTGTCCACGAGAGGTGATATTGTGACTATAAAAGGGAAGTTGAATGGGTTGGACGTAGAATTCCTCCCAGACACGGGTGCTGAGGTAACGTTAGTGCCCCGTAGATTTGTATGTGAGGCACAGTTAAATGATCAGTTGGTGACGATAAAAGGAGCCGCAGGGACTCCAGAGAGGACCCCTTTAGCCACAGTGAACTTAAAGGTGTTCGGTGAATCATTCAGTAAACAAGTTGCCGTGTCTAGCAGCATGGATAAATCATGTAGAATCCTGTACTGAATTCCCCTAGGTGGAAAACTGACCGAAATTCTTTTTTAAAGTGCCCGTGAGCAGGAGAGACATGCTAAGTGTGAGGCAAGTAAGGCAATCCCAAGGGAAGAGAGTAAAGCTGTTGTTGTAGCACCCAATGATACTGAGTTAATACCTCCAGTAGATGCGCAAATTAGTCAAGAGGTACCAGTGTTTACGGAAGTGAGTCAGAGTAGAGTGAGTGTAAGTCCCGAAGTGTGTAGTAGGGCATCGGAAGCAGCTGAGTTTGTCTCAGTTAGTAGTTCAGTTAGTAGTAGCATAAGATCCAAAGTGTGTAGTAGGGCTGCAAATAATAGTGGTTCAGTAGTAGTAGAACCTGTAGAGGTGAGCGTCAGTCCCGAAAGCGTAGCGAGTACGGCAGCAAATATAGTTGGTGAGAAGGTTGAAAAGACGGAAGCTTCGGTAGCTGTTGAGGTGGTAGAATTGAGGAAGAGGAATCTGCAAGTGGAGGAGAAGCACGGAAGTAGTCCTTTGGAATTGGATGAGGAAGAGTGTGTTGATATTGGATCGCCGATCGCAGCAGAAGGAAATAAGAGGTTAAGAATGATAGATCTTTGAGTCGTGTGAGAACTTTGGCTGATAACAAGATTGGTTATTACTGGGAAAATGGGTTGATCTTTCTTACTAGTTTAGATGATGATGATAGTCCTAAGTTGGTAGTTCCCCAGAGTAAAAGGAAGAAGTTGATTGAGATTGCCCACAATAAGTCGGAACATGTTGGGTCTCGCAAAACTAGGGAATTACTAAACAGCCGATTTACCTGGCTAGGGCTGGGCAAAGACGTTCTCAAATTCACTCTAGTGATCCGTGCTTAATTCTTTCCCTGTAAATTTTTTTCCAATGATTCAGTGAATGCATTTGAAAATTCATAAAAAAATAAATATTGGTCAAAGTCCCTAGCAACCATACATTTTTGTAATTATCAGTTAATTTTACACTTGACCACATTAATTAGGTTGCCTAGCAACAAAACCACAAAAATTAATTAACCGATTGATTTTATTTTTTTGTATTTTCTTGCTAAATCAATTATAGAAATATGAAAAATTGTTATATAATTAAACTGAATGTGTATGATTTCATAAAAAAATAACAATAAAGAACGAGGACAAAATAAATACGAAATGATTATATGTTCTAAGAGATTCATTATTGGTAGCAACAAACAAAACTAAATATTTTTATTTCTGACAACAAAAGTAATGGAAGATGATCATAGTTCAACCACTAGTAATTATTTTGACCACAATACTCCAATTACAACCAATAAACTGGTTCCGTGTGGTATTTGAAGAAACAATTTCTATATAAGGACACACTGCAAGTAGAGCAACGGACCTGACTCTCATGACGAAGAGGGGACCTTGAAGCACCAATTGTCTTACGCACTTTGTTACACACAACACACTCTATGTGGCGCTCAGCTATAATGGGCAAGTGCTGCAATGATGCATCCAATCTAATGTCCACAGGAGATGCACTACGTGGACGACCTCTCTTTCCCTTACAACAAAAAGTACCAATTATATGCTCAATCAATTCCAGTCTGAACGCTAAATAAGATGGATCTTTCCTTTTCTTATTTTCCTGACCATATATCTTCAGGACATAGGCATATGGCAACAAGCTTCTAGAATATATTAAAAGACCCTTTTCCACCATTTTTTGGACCTTCGTCCTACATAATAGTAAGACATCCTTTGATCACTCAAATCAACACCTCCCATAAACTCATGGTAGTCAGGTAAACATGGTGGGCAGTTCACTTGAACCCTACTTCCATCCCTAGCTGTTTGGCTCACTGATAAATTACCAGTAGTAACATGAACTGTGGACAAATAATTTATGACTTTTTTGTCCTTCCAAACAAATGATGTCAATGGACCACAAAATCTATAATCATAGAAACCTCGATCCAGCTTCGTAGTTTCAGACCCCTTGATAGCTAACTCCGCAGGATAATTCTTTCTGTGTGTTCGGGCAGTACCACATGCATATGTATTATTTTGGTGTAATTTGACAAATAATATTTGGGAAGTATAATAATTATCTAGGTACAATTTATGATATCTATTTTCAAGTCCATTCATTAGATCTAAAACTACCTGTGATGATAACCCAAGCTCATTTTGGCTAAGGGAAGAATTTTTGCCTGTGTATATTTGAATTCTTTTTATGTATGCATACTTACCATCAGCTAAAACAAAAACCTTTATCCCATGCTTGACGGGCTTATCTTTCATATATTGCTTGAAAGACAGCCTTCCCTTGAAATAGATTCACCCAAATTATATTCCATATCAAAATTGAATGTTACTATATCTAAAATTGCCTCATCCACAGAAATAGATTCACCCAAATTATATTCCATATCAAAATTGAATGTTACTATATCTAAAATCGTACGCACTTTGAAAAAAAGGATCATAACCTGGTTGGCCAACACTAACTTGCTCATTGCTATTATTCAGATGAAAAAAACTAAGTATTTGCTGAAATCTATTTAAGGTCATTATTTCAGATATATTTTGTCTAATCAAGTCATGTTTACTTGACCAGTACAATTCAAGTTGAGGTAATCTTACTATGCCCATATATATGATCATACCCATGAATGCTTTGAACTCAGTATGGGTAATATCATGCCAGGCACGTGGTGTAGGAGAAGTACACTGAGCTCTGCACTGGGCAGCATAACGGTTTGTTTCCGTGACTATCAAGTCAATTGCATCAAAAGAAAAAAATTTAAAAAATAAATCAATAGCTCTTGCATCACCAGCTACTGGATTACTAGGACCAGGGTTTGGACCACTAAAGGGAGAAACTATATTTGTACAATTTTGTTTCGTCCAGCCAGATAAAAAAATTGAGTCGGCATAAGAGGGCCAATAAACGGTACCTGACCTGACTTAGCATTACCACATCCACTTCCTCCTCTCCCTCTTCTTCCTCTCCCTCCTCTTCCTCTTCCTCTTCTTCCTCTTCCTCCTCTTCCTCTTCCTCTTCCTCTCCCTCTGCTTACGGACCTACCACTCCTTGCTGTAGTGGCTGGAGTCGAAAACTATTCGAAGAATCGCTGTCCGGATCAGTTGATTCCATAAAGCAAAATATATTGCTCTCCAATGGGGATCGCTCTCTTTCCCCATGTGATTCAGCACCATCACTTGACTGAGCACCATCACTTGACTCACCACCATCATTGACACCAGCATCTAAATTTTATTACATATTTTGAATTCCCAGCTAGTGCCTTTGCAATAATGTAGCCAAACAATTAGTTCACAAGTAGTCTCATGTCAAAATCAAACAAAGTTAGTGCCAACAAATCATGACATAATTTTACCTTATAATTAGCCTAGTATAAACCACATTCGAAATTTGAATTACCACAACCACTTAGTGGTTTAGTAAAAGTGTAGCTAAACAATTGGTTCATAACTAGTCTTATGCCAAAAAATCAACAATAATCATGTTAGTAGCAACAAAGCATACTTACTGGTGGTGCAACTTAGAGAGGCTCCATCACTGAGGCTGTCCAATGAGTCATCCAGCATTGCTACATCATCAACTTCATCAGAAGTTGAACTGCTAGTGCTTCCTTCGTACTCAGAGGGGGCTACTACTGTCTCAGACAGAGTACCAAGGTAAGAAAACATTCTGTCATCCTCAAAATCACTTTCATCGATTCCTGAGTTGTCGCAACTATCCAACAATTCCAACGCGGTAAACCGTTCGGCCATTTTGTTATTTTTTTAAATCAACGGTCTGGTTTATTTTTAACCTAGGCCTTAGTAACGTCCTTTTATGCTATTTATAAACAATTTTACGTCATAGAGCAACTCAAGACGCGTCTTTTTATACGTATACTCTTACACAACTTCACGTCGTTAGTCTTTTTAAATATTTTTTAGCGCGGGTACTTTGCGCGCCGAGAATTCTCGGCTTTGACAGGTAAAGGGTTAAGACTAAATAAGTCGGGAAACTCCAACACTAAGATGTGTGAGAGGCCTGTGATCTCTCAACCTTTTCAGAGTGTAGCAGTATATTTAGTTGGCCCCTTGCCAAAGGGCAAGGGCGGCTATAGGTTTATACTTACGTATGTGTGTTCGCCACCAAGCGTCCTGAGACTGTCCCTTTAAGGTCGGGATCAGCGAGTGATGTGGCTGAGGCAATGATGAACATCTTTTTGAAGATTGGATTCCCTATGAAAGTGCTGTCAGATAGGGGCAAGGTGTTTCTGTCCAAAGTTGTCAAACAGCTTTATGAGCAGTGTAGAATAGACAGCATCTCGACATCACCATACAAACCCCAGTCTGAGGATATCAGCGAGCGCCTCCACGGGACACTCAAGCCCATGCTGGCAAAGGCTGTCGATAGCGGGATAGATTGGGTCCAATACTTAACTATGGCTTTAAGTGCAATCAGAATGGTTCCAAACCGTGACGACACGGGACTGTCCCCGTATGAGTTAGCCTATGGTAGGAAATTCCATGATCCCCTCGATGTGCTGTACGCTGGCTGGGTGGAGGAGAGGTACGTTTCCACAGATGTGTGTACATGGGTAGAGTCGTTGGTTGAAAGGCTGAAGGTGCTCAGTGAGACGACTGTAGCCCGTAATGTGATAGCCAGTAGGGATAGGAAACTGAAATATGACAAAGGGGGAAGTCAGACAGAAGTTTGTGTGTTGGTGAGCAAGTGCTCATGCGTGTTCCTGGTTTACATGGGGTGTTAGAGTCAAGTTGGGTGGGCCCTTACCAAGTAGTAAAACAGGACACATATTTTGTGAGGAAGGTTGGTGGTGGTTCGGACAAGTTAGTCCACATCAATAACCTGAAGTTTTATAGAGCTAGGCCCAAATCCGTTTCTTCGGTCTGCATTGTTGCCGAGGAGACGGGTGATATGGAGGAAGTTTTGTCAAAGTCGAGTGTGTTAGGAGAGGAGAAATGTAACGGGTATGTACAGGCTGATGTTGATAAGTTGTTAGCAGATTGTGATGAGAGTTTTAGCGATAAGCCGGGGTTGTGTCGGGTTGGGATGTGTAGTATGGAGTTAGACGCTGGAGCAGAGGTGGTCAGCCTACCACCTTATCAAATACCCCAGAAACTAAAGCCCTTGGTGAGTGAGGAAGTCCAAAAGTTGGTAGACAATGGGGTTATAGTGCCGAGCAATTCAAAGTGGTGCTCGCCTATCGTTCCCGTAAGGAAACCAGACGGGAGCATCAGAGTCTGTGTGGACTCTAGGAAATTAAATGAAAAGACTCCAATTAACAGATACTATCTGCCTACGCTGGAAGAGCTAGTGGAAAGGGTGGGTAATTCAAGAAGTTCGTTGGGCAACTTCCGTTACAAGAGGATGCCCTTCGGACTGAAAAACGCTCCTGCTGTTATCCAGCGAGTAATGGAGGAGGTCTTAGAGCCCGTTAAGAAGTTCTGCGGCATCTATATAGACGATATAATTGTATACAGTGATGGGTGGAGTAGTAACCATATGAGAGACCTGAAGTGTGTGTTAGAATAGTACACCAACGTATCCGGTGTTGGTGTTGGAGCGTGTTTGCATGCGGATCGTGATGATGGAGAGGTACCTATCTCATTTTACTTGAGACAGCTTTGCGGTGCCGAGAAGAACTACTCGGTCACCGAGTTGGAGTTTAGCCATAGTCTCAGCAATCAGCCATTATGATAGATATCTATACGGTCAGACTTTTACAGTGGTAACAGACCAGAAACCTTGTATATCCCTATTATCTAGTTCACACTTAAACAATTGTTTGAGGCGCTTTGCCCTCAACTTGCAAGACAGGGATGTTGGGATAGTCTACCGTCCTGGTGTGGAGAATAATAATGCTGATGGCATGTCGAGTAGGACCTGGGAGATGCAAGAAGATTTGCCTCCCCTTGTAGTCGAGATTGCCCCTAAAGGACCAATCTCTGGAGGGGGTGATGTGGGGAGTAACATAAGGAAGAAGAGAGAAGATGAACCAGTTACAAAAAATAATGAATCCTCAAATGACACTCAACATGATATGTGAGTTCTGAGGACAATGAGAACCTTTTAACAACAATCTGGTAGGAAACATGAAATTATTATTCAGATTTAAGCATAGACATTAATTCCAAACATCTGCATAAAACCTTTTTTTTGGTCAAGGTATCTGTGAGGCAATTATGAAATTTAGTCCATAGCTAGCTTGAAAAAGCACAAGAACTAGTTCACAATAACCATACTATGCTGAACTAACTATTAGGTTATATTTCTGTACCAGTTTCTTGTTTGAAGTTTCTCATTGTCATCCATGATTATTATCAGGAGGGTCATGTGAGGATTTGCAACTGTATCATAGAGGTATGATTCCAAATTCCCACCACAGGTTATAATTTCTTGACTAGAATTATTCGCAGAATATGATAGGCCAAAGACAGCAGATAAACTCAGCTACTGGCTTCAATGGATTGTAGCTCTAACAAGACTCAGCTGACAAGAGCTGTTTTACACCCAATGCAATTCAGGAAACAGGAAACAAATAATTAAGGCAAACTTAGTCCAAAACATATCAACTTAGCAACAGATTATGATCAATTGGGTATAGTTTGTGAGAGATAAGGACTTTTGCTATAATAGTGTGACTGTCTGGGACTCATCCCAGACAGAAGAAAAAAGATCCACAGCCCAGCCCTGGCGATGGACAGTAGAGCCAAGACCAGCCCCGACAATGAACACTTATCATTATGTATTTACCTTGTTAACACTTCTCCCACCTTATTCCTATAATCATATTCATAAGTCACAGCCCAAAGTCATCTTCATACACTGAGATGTATATAGTTGTAACTTTGCCTCTATTATATTATTATCAACCTCTGACAATCAGCAAACGACATCTTGTTGAGCGTTGCGCACTTTTGCGAGTAATAGGCAAGGCTGAAAGCTCTCGGGTCATCGGCTGCGTCTGTTATATTTCGCCTGCGTCTGTTAAGTTGATAGTCTGGTCCTTCACCCGACCAACCTTTGTGAGAGATAACTAAGTCCCCCACAAATTGGTCCTTCGAGCCCTGAAAGACAGCGAAAGCTCCACCACTCAGCTACGATTCTTCAAGTCTACTCGAGTTCCTTCTTCACCATAGCCTTGTGATGGAAGACTCCACCCCCCCTGAAGTTCGTCTTGAATCCCTCAAGAGAAAACGTGCCCATAGACGTGGCCAGGTGACCAGAATCCAAAGACGTTTGACTGCACTCCTGTCAAAACACCTCAAGGAAATTTCCATTGCTGACGTGGAGCTAATCCATTCTGACCTTATCAATGAGATTGAAATCCATGAGAAACTTCATGACCAGATCGAGGAGCTCCTCTCCGAAATGGATGCTGATCTATCTGCTGAGCTTGCTGATCGCGATGTCCGTGATGACATCCATGCCTCCCTTCGCCAGCAGCTCAACTCCCTCCGTAATAAGCTGGAAGTCTGGCACAAGGGTACTCAGTTGACTGACGAACTGCAAATGCTCCTTGCCACCAGCGAACCATCAAAGCCCATTTCCAAGAATCCTTCAAGGCCTTCAAGTTGGAGGTTGCTAACCTCACGGTCAAAGCTTCGCCGTTCTCGGATGACGAATACGTCAGAGCTATCATGAAGAGCCTTCGAGAAGGAGTCACTGCTATGCATACTGATATCACTGCTGCTGTTGATCCTTCTCCGTCTGCCAGACCTACAGACTCTACTCCTAGACCTACATCTCGTGCTGCCCCTATAACCGTTGATCTACCAAAGTTCGATGGTGAGCCAACACACTGGGAGCACTTTGAGACCATTTTTTCTGCTGCTATCCGTACAAGAGCATCGGGTTTTAGCAACATGGATATAAGGTGCCTACTTATGGACTCCCTCCTCACTACTGAAGCTAAAGAAGTCGTTCGCTCTATGCCTGTGGACGATACCCCTCTGGATGACATCTTAGCTCGTCTGCGCAAACGATTTGGAAGACCACAGATCGTTGTCCCACTGCTTGTGCGGAAGATTGTCAAACCAGCTACTTTTACCAACTGCTATCAGGGACTACGTGCCCTCATTGACCAATTTATCATGGGATATGAATCCATAAAGAGCTTCATTGGAGATTCTCTCTCAGAATTCCTGGCCTACCTGGCTATGGCTTGCTTCGATAAATCTTTAAAGGATGACTGGGAGAAGCACATCTCTGGAAAGCTAGAAAAACCTACCCTTGCCGATATGCGGTCCTTTGCCGAAAATCTACTGCTCTACAAATCACCTTCAACTGATCCTGCTCCATCACCATCTACTTCTACTCACCATTCGTCTATTCCTTCCTCTACTCATCATTCCTCTGCCCATTCCTCTACCTCTCATCCGCCCAAGCAGAAATCTTCCATCAAGTGCATAGCCTGTGGGGACAACCATGCTCTCATGCGCTGTACTGCCTTCGTCGGGTATGATGTTGAGAAAAGAAACAAGCTTGTCAGAGACAAAAAAGTGTTTGAACTGCTTCTCAGATCAGCATGGTTGCCGTGCCTGTCCCAGCAAGTTCTCTTGCAAAACCTGCGGGGGTAGACACCATACACTCCTTCATAAAGATCGTGAACCAGCTACGACTCCATCCCAAGCTACACCTCAACAGTCTTCATCTACTGGTGCTGGAAATTATTCAGTCACTGCCTCCTCTTCATCTGGAGACCAGCTACCTAGAGCTGCCCCTTCATTTCCGAACACCATCACCGTCACCTTGGAGAATGAAGGAAGAACTGCCCGTGCTAGAGCCATCCTTGACACTGGTGCTGGCATCTCTATTATGTCTGAGGAGCTGGCCTCTGCTCTCAAGCTGAAGAGATACCCTCGGGAGATGTCTCTCTCAGGCAGCTTTGGAGAGGAGAGGTGTAAGTTTTGCGTGGTAACTTGTTTGTTCTCTCACTCTAGATCATTTGTGACCGGTTTTGGGAAAATCGGCCTAAACGCGGCAAACAAATTTTTTCAGTATCCCCGGGTAAAGCCTTATGGGTCGATTTTTTTCGAAAAATTTTTTATGGCAGAAATGGATAGACACCAGTTTGCTCTAGCTTATGACGCAGTTGTAAGCTCTGGCGTGCTGTAGAACTCACACTAGGAGGCTAAAAACACTAGCCGGTTGGACTCGTGTACGGAGAGTTGCTAAGAAATTATTGGCGGGCTTTTCACTAACAGCCGGGAAAAAACTGTAGCTAACTAATTCACTTACTAATCTACATAATTCATGTACTCACGCAATTCTCGCCATCATAGTTTCTTAAAGAGCCCTGCATTAAGCCTTTTAGACTTCTTTCAATCCGCCTGTAACCGGTTTATTCCATAGTGTCCCGGAGACACGCAGTAATAGTATACGGACACAAGGCACGCCCCCTGACCTTAGCAACGCCTTACCCGGCGTTTTTTCGAAATCAGCAATAATAAGTTTAGCAAAAATACTGAAGTGTTGTAGTGCGTAGGGCGAAGACGGCTTGTGCTACAGCTTCCAAATTAGGAGGACGGCATCCCAAGACCCCGTGCAGCCCACTGGTAGAATAAATTAGAAAACTTTAGATGCCGCGTTTAGCCGATTTTCCCAAAACCGGTCACATTTGTGAGTAACCCCATCACCTTCACGGTCGTCTCCAAGCTGAAACCTGTTCCTGTTCCCTCCAACCGTGAAGAGATCCTGAAGTTGCCCTCACTCCACAATCTCCCTCTGGCAGATCCTGAGCTAGGTGGAGACGTCGACTTATTCCTGGGAAACATGGACATCGACGGTTGTGTCTTTGAGGGATCTCTGAGGTTCGATGGACTTAAGGCCATTCATACTCCCTTCGGCCTCAGCATTGCTGGACCTCTCCACAGCGACTCTCCTACTCAAACCCTCCTGACTTCAGTCGTCCCAGATGATCTCCAACAAGACCTGTCAAGGCTGTGGGAGATGGACCAAGTCCCTGAAGCCCCATCACATTCACCTGAGGATGTTGCTACCATCAAAGAATTCGATTCCACCTACAGACGTATTGACGGCAGATTTTCCGTCTCTCTCCCCAAAGTCAAGGGTCACCCACCCTTAGGCGACTCGAGAAGGCAGGCTGTAAAGAGGCTCTTAGCTAATGAGAGGTCTCTTTCCTCCAAACATAAGCTGGACGACTTCAATAAGGTCATCCAAGAATACCTGGACTTGGGTCATGCTCATGTCATTCCTAGAGACGAACTCCATATCAGCCCCAATTTTTATCTGCCCATTCATGGAGTCTTTAAAGAATCCTCCTCTACCACCAAACTACGCGCAGTATTTGATGCTTCGGCAAAGTCATCTACCGGAGTATCCCTCAACGACACCCTCCTTCCAGGACCTAACCTGTACCCTCCATTGCCTGATGTCATCACAAGGTTCAGAAGGCATAAGGTGGGACTATCTGCAGACATCTCTAAAATGTTCAGGGAGATTCTGCTGAACCCTCCAGAGCGAGACTTCCACCGGTTCCTGAGGAGAGATGACCACAACACCATAGTGGACTGTCGCATGGAACGGCTGACATTCGGTGTTAACTGCTCGCCCTACCTTGCCACCCAGGTATTGCACACTCTTGCTAAATTGTATGTCTCTTCTCATCCTACAGCATCGTCGGCCATCCTATCCGACTTCTACGTCGATGACTTCTTGTCTGGTGCGGAGGACGTTGATGCTGCTGACAAGCTGAGGATTGAGCTGTGCAACCTCCTTTCTCAGGCAGGTATGACCTTGAGGAAGTGGAGGTCCAACTCAGTCGAGCTATGCCAAAGAATTCCTGACCATCTCCTGGAAAAAGATGCCACCCCTCTCTCCTTCTCTCTACCATCTCAAGCCCCCAAAGCCTTGGGCATCCACTGGGACGTGAAGAAAGATACTCTACACGTCTCCATCCCTCCAGCCATCCCTTCAGTCATTGTAGTGACCAAGAGAGTCATTGCCTCCGGCACAGCAGGGGTCTTTGACGTCTTGGGCCTATTCTCTCCTGCCATCATCCCTGCCAGAATCATCTTCCAGGAAACTTGGAAGAGGTCTCTGCCATGGGACAAACCTGTTCCTGACGACATCAAGGATAAATGGGACACTTGGATTCAAGACCTCCCTTCTGTCAACAGCCTTGCCATACCCAGAAGACTGTCGCCCTCTCATCGGAAAACTGTGTTCCAGTCACTCCATGGCTTCTGCGATGCCTCTACAGTCGCCTATGGTGCTGCCATCTATCTACGAACCGTCTCCGATGATGGCTCTGTTTTCACCACACTGGTAGTTGCCAAGGCCAGAGTCCTTCCAGTAAAACCCGTTACTATCCCTAGAGCTGAGCTTCTCGGTGCACATCTCTTAGCCAAGATGATCAGCCACACGAGCTCCATCCTGGAAATCTCACTTTCCAATGTCTTTGCCTGGACAGACAGTGAGATCGTGCTATATTGGCTGCCAAAGACTCCATCTCAACTCGTTCGATTCGTGGCCAATAGAGTGCATGCTATCCGTGACCTACTTCCACCTGGCCACTGGAGACATGTCAGATCTGCATACAACCCCGCTGACCTAGCCAGCAGAGGTGTTCGAGCTCCTGATTTGGCTACCTCTTCTCTGTGGTGGTCTGGTCCCCCATGGCTTGCTCTCCCTCCTCACGAATGGCCTGCGCACAAGCTCTCGAAGCCTGTAACCGAAGCACATTGTCTCTCAATCCAACCTGATCCGCTACCGGATTCTGCTCAAAGATCATTCCTGTCTGAACTGTGGAGCAAAGTATCATCCTTCCACACCTTGAACAAGGTCGTTGCCTGGATGCTCCGTTTTGCCAGCAACTTTAATCCCAAGAACAGCTCCAAATTGTACACCGATCTACTCACCCCTTCCGAAGTTAAAGCTGCCAAACACCTCCTCTTCAAGCTCTCTCAACTGGAAACGTATCCTGAAGTGTTTCTAGCTTTGGAGAAAGGCACCAGACTACCAAAGAGCCACTCTCTCTCCAAGTACAGCTTGGTCCTGTCTGAAGATGGCCACTTGCTAGTTCAGAGCAGAGTCAGAAGACCTGATTCCCCCACCTCTCCCAAGCTGCTGGTACCATTGAGTACCAAGTCCAAGCTCACAATTCTCCTAGTTGCGACCCTTCATGTCTCCTACAGCCATGCAAGTATTTCTGCGTTGGCTTCCATTCTCTCCTCCTCCTTCTACATCCCTAACCTCAGAAACCTCCTGAAGAAAGTCAGCAGATCCTGCCCGTCCTGTCAGAGAGCGTATGCTCTTCCACTCCAACAACGTATGGGTATGCTGCTGTCTTACAGGACCACTCCAGCCCCTCCCTTTGACAACACTGGTGTGGACTTCGCTGGCCCCTTTGTCATCAGACAAGGATACACGCGTAAACCCACACTGGTGAAGACTTATGCTGCTGTGTTTGTATGCATGTGCACCAAGGCTGTCCATCTAGAGCTGTGCTCATCCCTTTCCACCGACGACTTCCTCGCCACACTCCAACGGTTCATAGCCAGGAGAGGTTGCAACTTTCTTGGTGCCCGGGAAGAGATCCGTGAGATTCAGAACCTCACGGAATCTGTCAAGACGAGGAAAGCTGTGCACAACTTTGCCATCACAAACTCAATCCAATGGCACAACATACCTCCCAGAGGTCCACACTTTGGAGGCCTCTGGGAGGCGGCAGTAAAGTCCATGAAGACTCTCCTAAGAAAGAACCTTAAGCCTCACGCTCTAAGATATGAGGAGCTCTACACCCTCCTCACAGAGATAGAGGCGATCCTCAATTCCCGTCCACTCGCTCCACTACGCAGCGATGATGTAGTGGAGGGAACCTTCCTGACAGCTGGTCACTTCCTGGTGGGTCGACCACTGAAGGCAGCCCCAACTCCTCGACCACCAGCAGGGAAACTATCCAACTTACGACGATGGAACCTGGTCTCCAGGCTCACATCTGACCTATGGAGCCAATGGCTGGGGACCTACCTCGCCTCATGCGCTCAACGCTCCAAATGGCAACACCAAGGACGCAAACTGGCCGTCAACGACCTCGTCTACGTCAAGGATGAAACCCTTCGGATTCGAGATTGGCCCCTGGCCATAGTAGAAGAAGTCTTCCCTGGAGACGACGGAGAAGTGAGAGCCGTCCAACTCAAGTGCAGGGGAAGGTCCTATAAAAGAGCCGCCAATAGACTCATCCCCTTCATCCGAGATGAAACTATCAACCATGCCCCCCCCGGGAGGATGTCTGGGACTCATCCCACACAGAAGAAAAAAGATCCACAGCCCAGCCCTGGCGATGGACAGTAGAGCCAAGACCAGCCCCGACAATGAACACTTATCATTATGTATTTACCTTGTTAACACTTCTCCCACCTTATTCCTATAATCATATTCATAAGTCACAGCCCAAAGTCATCTTCATACACTGAGATGTATATAGTTGTAACTTTGCCTCTATTATATTATTATCAACCTCTGACAATCAGCAAAAGACATCTTGTTGAGCGTTGCGCACTTTTGCGAGTAATAGGCAAGGCTGAAAGCTCTCGGGTCATCGGCTGCGTCTGTTATATTTCGCCTGCGTCTGTTAAGTTGATAGTCTGGTCCTTCACCCGACCAACCTTTGTGAGAGATAACTAAGTCCCCCACAGTGACAACTCATATATTTACACTACCACCAGAGCTTGGTCCAGTAGTTGTTGTTGTTTTGCTATTATTTTCTTTTACTATGTCATAACGTTAATTAAAACTTTATTGACAGATCAGACTAAAATTACTCCACTACAAATAACAATTACACCGGGAAATGACACTACTCTACTCTGCAAAGGTGTTGGAGTATTGAAATGGAGTTTCAATCATGGTCTCCTTCCTCTTAACGCTGTAGTTCACCGCAATCCTAGCTATCTCACACTGTCTAAAGTAACTTTAAAAAATACTGGATATTATGTGTGTGAAAAATTCCACAAAAATGGAACTCTTTCTTATAAAACTAGGGCCTTGGTATTAGTAAAAGGTAACATATTCTAATAACTTAAACTATTTATAGTCACAGATGAAATATATAAAATACATCTAAGAGATTGTATTTAATATTCTTTGTAGGCAGTATATAGCAAAGATAAACTATTTGTGTGCTCTTTCTTCAGTAAAGTAGCATAAGCTAGGTATTAGAGGATTTTGATGAGGTGTGAATAGAAATAATTATTGACATTGGTCTGTAGTGATTGGGCGATACTGAAAAATGAAATGAAATTGTAAAATTCTTTGCAAAAATAGATTACTGGCCATAATAGAGCCTTATATAGTGGAAACATAATATTGGCAAAAAAGTTAAGATGTTTGTATCATTAGTAAGACAATTATTATTATTAATACCAATCGATATCAAGCTATTAGGTAATTTTGGTTATATCATGCAGTGTGTTGTGTGATTTAATATCTACTGACAAACTTCTGGATAATTCTGCCAGTCACATATGTAATGCTTTGTTCCCAGTAAAGTGTTTTGCAGGCGTGTTTTAACTAACCTGATAGAATTAGCTATTTATAATGAAGTTTAATGTAAACAAAAGGATCATCCTCACTGTTTTCCATGTCCTTTCTAACCAGTATGAAATGATAAGCTAGTAAAAATACCCACTAATGTACAATACCTTGACAATTTACATGTAGTACAATGTAGCATTCACAACTGAATCACAACTAGGCAGACATTATTGCAGTCCCTGAAATATTTAAGTCAGAAGTAAATAATAGTAATTAAATCTATTTAAAGCATTGTCTAAAGCACAATTAGAAAAATATAAATAATATTGTTGGCCAATGTATGCATAATAGGCTGACAAAATGCCTCTTGGTAATTAGATACTTCAAGTAAAGGTTGTGAAACCTAGAAAAAAAATCCTTGGTCTATAAAGGATTTGAAGGTAGTATTATCCATGTACATTATTATTTTCCAACATAGAAAAACAAGTACGGCCCAAAGAAAGTGTAGTACATGGTTTAATTTCAAGTAATAGTCTTAAAAAAAGATATAGCACACAACTAATGGATCGAGTACCTATTCCATGGAAATATACATCTAGCAGTATGTGACATTAAAGTTATAAATTACAATAGTGGACATAATTGTTATTGGGGCATTCATATTCAAAGATGGGAAAAAAATAGAAACATAGATAGAAAACTAATTTAGAAACAAAGAATTACCCTGTGTATTTTTTTGTAATGGCTAAGTTTGAGCTATATGAATAACTACTTCAATCAAATGGACGTCATTATAGCATAACAGAATAGTATACATTATGACTGCATTTAACTAGTGTGTGCTTCAGCACTAATAGCAGTGACATAACTTTTACTCTATTTCAACAATTTTATTCATTCTATTATTTCTTTACATAATTATGTAATCAGTTCAAGGTTAGCACTAGCTGCATTTCATTATATTATTTGCAACATTGTTTTAGTTACTCACCTCTAAGTAGATTATTTTTAATGTCTTGTTTAATTGACCTGAGTGTAAGTATGTTACCCTTCATTTCTTTGCTGCAGATTTTTAAAATGTCTTTTGCCAAAGGTTATGGCTTTTAGTTTTACTTTTAACATTCTTACATTTCATATAGTTATTCATGTTAATCTTCACAACAGGTGCTACTTCCAAGATTCACAGTTATTATGATGTGAACTCTATACTATTGTTATTAAAATTTTTATAATAAAAATGTTCTATCACAATTATACTGCAGCTATAACTACTACTACTATTAAACTGTTAAACATAAACTGTCATTGCTAGGAGGATTGCATTTTTGTAAGTGACAAGAAGTATTCCTATTTCAACATTATTACTCACAATCTACAAGTACTTCTGATAGTAATGCTGATGCCCCTCCCTATTACACAATTAATAAGGTGAGGATTTTATAAAACAACAAATGTTAACATAAGACATGTTCAACATAAAAAAACTTAGGCAATGCCTAACCACACACAACCTCAAGCATTTCGATTCTCTTCTTATATGGTGTTCTTTGCTTACTTAATCATTTGTGACCGTCTACGGGAAAATCGGGCACAACGCGGCATGCGTAGACGTTGTAAAAAGATCGATTTAGTTCTTAAAATTGTATTAAATAAGCCTAACGAAGGGAACGGTTAGGCGTTATATAGCGGGAATGGCTAAAGCTACGGAGATAAAACTTGGAGAGCTTAATATCTGCTTGCCGAGCAGTCTGTAAGTGCAAAAAAAAAAATTTTCGTCGGGGCCGCGTTGTGCCCGATTTTCCTGTAGACGGTCACATTTGGTGATGCTTTATACCAATGAGGTCCATTGCTTTTTTAACAACTGTGATAAATTATTCTTTCAGATGAGCTATTTGATTCTACATCTAAGCTAAATAAAGTGTAACGATGAGCCAGGTCATAAATAGCATAATAAGAAACATCATAGTGTAGGTATTTATAGCATCAACAGTGACAGGAATTGTATTATAAGGCTGTAGCATGTTTGTTGGTAAATATCCAATTAGCACAATTACGCGAAGTGCTTGATATGATTTTTCTCGTATTTGAGTGTCTGCTAGGTTGTAGTGTGGTATGAAAACTAACATCATAATTTTATGATTATTTGGCTATTACCTGCACTTAATGGAACTACAGAATGGTAGCAACAAATCTGAATTAGAAGTGGTTATAATTGTACGCACACCCCAACGTGGGTTATGCTGTAGATCTTCGGAGCTTTTTTTTTGGATGGGCATTAGCACAGATATTACCACATCAAAACTTTGGAACTATTTAGAAACAAACCATGCAATTCAACAATTGAACAAAAACAGTACCAACAATAGCTATCTAAATGAATGACTTTTATTTCAGATTTATTGAGCCTCCACCCCAACCCTTAATTTTGGGGCACAATGGTTTCTCACCATGAATACCTTTAAATCACAAACTGAAGCCCACTCATACTAAAAATATCATCCCACACAATTGTAGTATATGTCAACAAAATGTTAACTTCAATCAGATTTTGCGTTATACTTTGTGCATAATAGGGACACATCTTCATTGAATTCTCTTATGAAATCTAAGAGTTAGATATGACATAATTGATATTTTAACTTTTGATAAAGAAATTTTCATTGGACCTAAAGGGTATAGACTAGAGATGTGACACATGAATTAGTTTTACAGTAACTATATATATACCCCATACACATAGTGGCAGTTAATGTCCTTTGCAAATTACAAATGCAGTAGCATAAGTTATTTTTTTATCAATTGTTGCTCAGCCCACTTTAGGTATCACTTGTCTTTATTTATGAATATACACACACCCTTAACTTTGTTCTGGAAAATTAGCACAGAGGCAGTGGAGGCCATTTCCTTTCTAAATATATTAACCTGGTTCTGAACAATCTCTTATTCTTGACACAATTTACAGAAATCATTACACAGTTTATTTTTGCTTCTTGCAATTACAGAAAACTCTTAAAAGAGGTATATATGAGTGATACATTCAGCACATTCTAGATGCAATAGTCACATTATGTTGACTAATAATATCCTCAAAGATCTTTATTGGTGCTCACTTGATGAATTTGGAGAGCTTGAAAGTTAATATAGATGGACAGAGTAAGTTGATTCTTTCTAAGAAGAGAAGAGGTAAATAAAATTGTATGTTATAGCCATAGTTTGGTTAGTTAGCTGGAGTTGCATGTTCCTGAGCTATACTGGCTAGAGTACTATTTTGGTTAGCAGAGACAGAAAGCCTAGAAAACTGCCAGTTGTAGGTCATTGTTATTCAATTTAGTGGTGGTGTAGTGGACAAGAATAAATTGTCATATATTGTAAAGATATAGTGCACAGTAGTGAAGTAGCTACAACACAAAGTGGTTACACAAGTACAAGTGGTAAGCCACAAAGTACAATTACACTAACAGAAGTAAGGCACAAACAACACTTGATCTGGCTTAAAAAAAAATAAAAAAAGTAGAGTTTGAAAATAATTGCCACTGTAGTTACTAGATGCTATGTGCATCCAGGGAGACATGCATTAACTAGTGGAATTATTCATTGAGGAAACAAGGAAAGTGGCATTGTTGTAATTACTGAATGCAGTAAGAGATGATGTATAACTTGAATAGAACATAGCTGCTATATAGTTTTATAAGTTAGAAGACTGGAATTAGTGTAGAGTTACAGTAAATTGTTTTTCCATCCCCTACTCTCCATTAACATGTAATCTATTACAATTATGTACATGTCATGCAACACATTTTACTATACATCAGTCACTTACATTTTCTCTTCCCCATTTTTGCTCATCCTACTATTAAAGTCTGAACAAACCAAGCTATTCCTGCCCATAGGTGGCCTTACAACCCAACAGAGGGTGGAATTACACATGTATAAGGCACAAAGTTGACATGTAACATTTAGTTTGATCTTGATTAACCTATGGTAGAAGAAAGTCTTTGGATTGTCAGATAATTACCAACTCATGCAAAACCCTCAAAGGTAGCCAATTCTGCAAGAATTTTGTAAAACCCATGTTAGCTATTGAATATTTTTTGTTTAGTCAATGACTATAAATTGGTAAGTGGAGAGCAGCAAGATGCACACGAGTTTTACTCCTACTGTCTAGAGGGCTTGGAACAACATGCAAGGTAGGATAGGGCAGAGGCTGCTGCAAAGGCTTTGAATAGTCTGCTAAGCTCTCCAACAAAAGCAGACCCAACAGTTCCTGTTGGAATGGAAAAAAGGTTGGGACTCCAGTGTATAACCTCAACGTAAGGAATAGGGTCTGAAGGAGGAGAAGGGGTTTGAGTGATTTCACCTTTAGTGTTCTGACATTTTCCTATCTTGCTGGGTTGAAAACCAAGACATTCCGTTCCATTCCTCACACATATACAGCTCTTACAGCTTCCAGTCTTATTACACCTAATACTGACCATGACATAGCAGCATATGTTCCAAATAGAGCCCACCAAAGATGCTGTAGAAAGCCTGGTTCCCTCTTTGTCTAGTCAAACTACAAAGACTACACTCTATAAGTAGTCTGTACTATATCTTTCAAATGCACCTGGCAGCTAACTACAAGTTTGGCAGCACTGTGGACACCTACAATAGTTACTATGTGTGTTAGGTAAAGGGTCTACTGCTCTACTATTACAGAACCAGTACCTATTGTAACCAATTACAAAAAAAACAGCACTCAACAGACTAAATACTACCATTGGCCACCCATTCACCTGAGAGAGATCAGCATAGCGTTATAGTATGTCCAAGTTGAGTTAGCACGACCGCAAGCGGGGTAATTCAAGAATGCATTTAGTACTTTACCGAAGCAATTTAATCATGTGAATCCAAGTCAATTAAGCCGCAAACGTCAACGTTGCACGTGAAAAAGGGGCGGTAGCACTGGTGCACATTAATACAGTAACTATTGAAATAAAGAAATTTAGTGAAGTTTATGGAGTTTTTCGGGCGCTGTACAGCTCATCTCGTCTATTTTCAATGATATTTATGTTTCTTATGGGCAGATAATGTACAGCAGATGGAAAACGCAAACTGGTGGAAGTTCTTCTAAAGAGACAGGATTAAAATCAGTCGATTCTACCTACTGTGTCCCAAGAAACATTCTGATGTTCACAGGATTCAGCAGTACAGCACTGTAAACTTGTAGCTAAAGTTACTAGACTTTCATGTTAAGTAAAATTATCAATTGTTTCATTTATTTATAATGTGTATATGAAAATTGATGAAATGATAGAATTTAAGTAGTACACATACAAAAAATAGTTGTGATCTGAGTTGAAGGTGGAGTTCTGCCTGAGTTGGTCCTAATTCTTACAATAAACGGCATCTATAATAGTGAAGAAAAGGAATTGGCATAAACACGGCTTTGACAAGCACACAATGTAACGGCAAACAGCGTAAGTATGGCTGTATTACAAGTTGCTAGCTAAATGATAGCTATATCACTGAAATATATTGGCTATATGGCATTGGTTATTGAACAGGTAGACAAAATAATCATACCAACCCGGGCGTATTTTTTTTTTGGAACCACTTTCGACTTAGCAATATACCCCTTAAGTTTAAAGTGCAACGTTTTGCAAGTTATGCGGAGGACTTACTGCTGGAAGGGCGTGGTAGTAGTTTGCTAGATGTCAAAACCATAGACACTATGAGCAATCGACTCAAAATCACCCAGACATAACAATGACAGGAGACTTTTTCTAAGCCAATGTAGGAACTGACTGTTTGCTAGTCATTGCCTTCAGGACAATTACCTTGATTCTTGCCCAAAGTATGACTCTTACAAAACAGAACTAACTTAAAGCTACATAATTTTGCTTTTATTCTAGCTCAAAATCTGCAACACTGTGTGAAACAATTCCTCCTCTCACAACTCACAAAGAATTGACAATAGTGTATGCTACACATTATTCTGGTATTTCTGGTGTACATTTATTGCAATTGAAAAAACAAACAAACAAACAAAAAAAAAACAGAAATGTTTTGAGTACATAATATTTGACACTAGAATTATAATTGGAATATAGCTAGCCATGAAGCTCCCTACCATTTCCCCGCATTTTGGTGTCCTTTATCAATGCTTGTTGAAAGTGAGTGTGGCCGTCGTCCTTTTGGCATTTTTCTACTTGGCAAATGATACCTGGAAGAGTCCCTTTCTTTTGTGCTAACAGTTGCTGTCTTGACTGTTTTCCCAGGGACTGCTCTGGACTTTCCTCTTGACTTTCCTTTTCTTCTTCCAGCAGCAGTTGCTTGTACAGCTATTCTTTTACCATAGCGCAAATGACCTCCTTTATTACTGGTTACAGTACCACCAAAAGTCCAACCAAAACGATGAAGAGATGAAGTCAACAATGGGACACTATTTTTCATCCTGCTATAACGACTGACAAACTTTTCAACACCAAACAAAAGTTGTTCATTAGTTGTTCCCACTAATTTCTCCTTCAAATCATTGGCAATATTACTAATTTGTGAGCATACACTTTGAACTCTATGTCTATAGTCTTGTGCTTGAGACTCAGAAATGTCAGCATCAACATCATTTTCTCAGGCTCCTGCCCGAATTATGTGGAATGATGGTGATGTGAAGTCAGCATAAAACATATCTGTATCTCCACCGGTTAAAGTGTTGCTATGCAAATTCCCATAGAAGCAAATATTAGTAGATGCTTTATCACCTAAAGCAATCTGTGCATAAATCTGACGAACTTTTGGAGAAATTGTTGGGATACAGTTAATGGATGCACTACCATAGTGAATTGACACTGCTGCCTGGTGTGAACAAGGTGAGCCATCAATACCTTGTGGACATGTACATACACCAACGGTCATGTCAACAGTGTAAGATATAGTATAATCCGTTTTGCTCTGAATTATAAAAACATTCTTACATTCGCTTTCTTGAATACTTTCTTTCGAAATCTTAACTGCCTGTAAACCCTGGAACTTGAGAGCAATGTATGAGTCAAGTCGGTTGTTAGAAACACTAAGTAGTTTACGACAGTGATAGCTTTCAAGTGTTTCTGACAGAAAATGGAACACTTGAACCATGTTGTATGCCTTTACTCCACTAAATATCAGTTCCTTCAAAATTTTCATTCCTGCTTCGGCTTGGTGTGATTACCACGAAGCATGAGCCGTTTCCGGTAGCAGTGTGCCCACTCTTTCCGACGCGGCCACAGAGATTTCAGGTGAGACAAAAATTTAGGATATTGTTGTACCAATGGAAATTTTAGTATTGAAGAGTAGAGATGACTAAGTTGTTCCTCTTTTTCAGCATAGACTAAATCTTTAAATTTCTTGATTAAAATAATTCTGTGTTCCTTGATAAGCACTCCATTATTTGCATCATGAAGCCAGGTCCAGCGACGCTGAAGAAAATGGAATGTGCATAGCAAAGTAGTGGTAGATTTCCAAACAGAAGTAAGTGCATTTCGTTCAGCAGAACTATCATCAATCATCACTAGTGATGGACCTAACTGTGGACCTTCTCCAAAGAAGGCATTGTTAGGAAAAATAGACACAAGATACTTCAAACCTGTAGTGATGGTGTCTTCTTGTTCATTAGATGTTACAATAACACCCAACGGCACTGCACCAGCTGGCATTACTGTTGATAGCAAAAAAATTGAACTATTTTGCCGGTCAAAAGATGATGTTGCATCTACAAATACAACATCTCGAGATTGCTGCACATGTTCATGTGCTCGTTTCATTACTGGCGAGCACAATGCCAAAATCATTGGAGTGTTGCATTGCTGTTTCTTCTTCTTTTTCTTTGATGGTTTTAATTCATTTTCAGTGTCACAACTGTCATCACTAAAAGCTTGGTCTTGTCCAGCATCATACCATTGTAGCACTGCTTTTCCCTTTCCATCCTTGTTGTACAAATCAACAGCTTCTTGAAGCTTCTGAAACAAACCCTTTCCATTATCTTCTCCATAGGAACTAAACCTCCATTTGTCATAGAGTCGACAAATATCTTGAGGATTGGGATTCACTGATCGATCTGCCAAAGCAACCTGATTATCTAACTCAGCTTCACACAAAAGTTTTTGTTCGTGAGCATGCCTAGCAGAGGAAGCACTGTGACCCATTTCAAATAAGGCAGTGAATTCTTTCTTTGTTTCCTCGGACACATCACGAAAAGAAAGTGTATGTGCTGCTGATATAAGGTGATTACGAGTGAAACAAATTTTAAAAACACCACAGTGAGTGAGCAGATAAGGGTGTAATCTTGCCTTCCTTTTCTGCAGTTGAGTAGGTATTTGAATTGCCAGTGTAAAAGAAGATGGACATTTAGTCTTTTTGTTTCGAAGTTGAGAAGAAAGTGGAGTTTTTACTTTTCTTGCTCTAGACAATGCTGATTTGTCTGCTTGTTTTGGTGTAAGTTTTTTTGCAAAATGTTGTCAATGCTTTGCGAATTTACACTTCACCCTTTTCTGTTGACTCTTAATTGTCTTGGTTGTTCGATATGTGCACTTGCTATGCTCAGACATTTTTTCCATCCACACATTGGCATCTTCTTCTGTAACTAAATTGATTCTTACGGTGGAAATGAAGTGTGGTGAGTCAGTACTTGTACAATCAACTGCATCATACTCCTCAATTACATAAGAATAGTCATCATCTGGTGGAAGTACAAATTGCAAAGATGGTAATAATTCATTCCATATCAACACTTTATTTTTTACAGGAAATTCAATACCATCGTATATTTTTTTATAGGAATTTGATCCATCGTTATTCAAGCAGCCTACCGCACCACATGGCTCATTCCTATCATCAAATTCTCTTTTTAATTTTAATTTGTTTGCGGTAGTTGGTATCTGTCCAGATAAATGCATAGCCTCGAAGTTTCTTTTTTGATGTGTACCATCAGGGTTTTGTGTAAACTGATGATTAGTATCACTCTTAACTTCCTTGTCACCTGTACATTGGGATGGGTCTGCACATTGGGATGGGTCGGCATATTGGGATGGGTCGGCATATTGGGATGGGTCGGCATATTGGGATGGGTCGGCATATTGGGATGGGTCGGCATATTGGGATGGGTCGGCATATTGGAAAGCGACTAGGGAGAGTAAGTTAGCATTGGTAAAGATCGTCTACGTTACCGGCGCTCGACGTTACCAGCGCTAACCATTGGGTATGTGGTCGGCTCTTTGCGGTAAGTGGTCGTCGGCTAAGGAACTGAGGTCACGTTGGCTTTTGGCTTTTGGCTTATGCCTCTGCCATTCTACAGGTTCTACTGAACCAACCAATATTTAAGAGATTTTTCCTGTTTGAGTAGCCTCCGCACTAATTGTGAAGTTTGTGAAGCAGGTAGTGGTAATAATACAATCATCAGTAAGTGATAATTATGTTGTCCAGATCCAGGCAGGTGTGTTATTGCTACAATTAAAGAACTGGACAAAGGCTATTACTTCGACATTCGGAAAAGAGTTCTGAACAGTGATCACCTTCTTACTTGTCTTTCCTGTATTTTTAAATCATAGCAATTGGCTGTACTTTTAACTTGTAACCATTTTCTGCAGCAATTCATCCTTCAATCACACCTGGAGAGCAGTTTGATGCTCAGGAGTTTTTCATTTTGATGTTTGATTATCTCACGAAAAAACTGCCACCACAGTAAGATAACCGTTTAATTTAGGGGGGGGGAAAGTCAAATAGCGACGTTATAGTTGTATTTTTTTTGTCCTTGCAATACTAGTAAGGTAAGGAAATTAAACTTATTGTATTATATTTATGTATTGATCAATTGATTACCTCTAATAAACAGCTTTGTTCATTTTGAAAGCTGAATAGCTCTGACATTAATTATGCCAGACTCCTAATAGGTTATCCTTCTAGTTTGAATGGAGTAGGTGTATCATTTTATGGATCACCAGTTCCAGTTTGAAAGTTGCTTTTAGCTCTGGTCATTGTGAAGCAGCTGCCTGGTTGGTAAGGGTATATTTGTTGCTTTGGCAGACTGTAGAAGTTGCTGAGTAGTAGCTAATAGATATCAGAAAGTATTTTAGGAAAAAGAGACCTTGTGGCTCCAAAGGAAGTGAATCCGAACCAAAAAAAAGTAAATGTGATAGCTATGAATCGGTGGAACACAAGGAACAGATTCGAGCAGTGCAGCAGAGAGAGTGAGGAGGTGAGGGAGGAAGTGAGGAAGAGAGAAGAGGTGAGGAAAGAAGTGCAGCAGAGGGAAGAAGGGCCGCAGAGGGAAGAAGGGCCGCAGAGGGAAGAAGGGCAGCAGAGGGAAGAAGTGTAGCAGAGGAAAGAAGTACAGCAGAGGGAAGAAGTGTAGCAGAGGAAAGAAGTACAGCAGAGGGAAGAAGTGCAGCAGAGGGAAGAAGTACAGCAGAGGGAAGAAGTGCAGCAGAGGGAAGAAGTGCAGCAGAGGGAAGAAGTGCAGCAGAGGGAAGGAGTGCAGCAGAGGGAAGAAGTGCAGCAGAGGGTAGGAGTGCAGCAGAGGGAAGGAGTGCAGCAGAGGGAAGAAGTGCAGCAGAGGGAAGGAGTGCAGCAGAGGGAAGAAGTGCAGTAGAGGGAAGAAGTGCAGCAGAGGGACGTAATATAAAGATGAACATTGGCGGAGGCAATCCCAAACTAAGCTCCAACCTAAAGCATTCAAAGGCTAGCCTGAAGAAATTGTACAAATCTAGGCTTACCTACAAGAAAAGTTGGGAGGAAAAGTATTTTTTGTATGTTTTAATAAGTATAGGTGAAAATTCTAGGGGGGGGAAACTCTGCTCAGGGGGGGGGGGGAATCCCAGGGTTACCCCCCCCGTCTGTATCAAACCCTGCACCCTGCACACACAAAAAAGACAAAGCTCACCATAGCAGACAGAAGTTTATAAATAAAAGGGATTCAAATACGTAAGGGTCTACTGTACACCAATTAATAAAACCAATTTAAGAATTTGAATTTGCTTACTGCTGTAGTAAAATAAATCATCAATAGATGATTTATATTCAAATTTAGACTTAATTATGTGGGACCTACACACACTGTATTAAACACATTGTTCACTTTCAGGTAGAAGCTGTTTCTGATCTTTTTAGGAAGGCCTTAGATGATGAGCATATGCCTAGTGGAAAGTGTTCAAGGTAATGTTCGTTTAAACGCTAACTGAATGTGATACTTGGCATAGTATGAGAATTATTTTTTTGAGCCAATCTGGTTCACTATAATATATATATATATTTTTAACTAAACAGGTTAAGCTACAATAGGATTATGCATTTATACTATTTGCAATATTATAGTACCACAAAATTCGAACTATAATTTTAATGAGTAAGTATGCATAGTCAGTGTGTTGTGTTTATTATTCATTGAAGTTGTGGGAGTTTTGGACTTTTATCCAAGATGAGAATTTCATCCCAGCCATCTCTGATGTTTGTACATCTCACTAAATATTCCAATTCGTAAGTAATGAAGATTTTGCTACTGAAAATAATTGTGCCATTTTTCTCCTTCAAGATCGAGGATTTAAACACAGGGTCTCTTTCTTCATGTCGAAAAGAATGTTGTGTATCGACTCATTGGAGTTGTTGTATATCACAATTATTCTTCACAGATGAGTCATTAGCTATATATATTAGCGTAAACAGAATGTACAATTATTCTTCACAGATGAGTCATTAGCTATATATATTAGCGTAAACAGAATGTATAGTTTGCTACTAATGATGAAAAGGTAAATGGAATCATACAAGTTAGTAAATTTTAGTAAGTATTCATCTCTAAAGGTAACAGAGGCAAGTATTGAAGAAGTATTGACTTAGCGATCCATTTCTACTGGTATATGAGAAAACTTGTAAGTATTCTAAACTATGTGTTGATTTACTTCACAGTTAGCTACGTAGTTTACTTCTTCATAGATAACCACTCCCATTCTCTTTCTTTGAATCAATGCCAGCGTGTGATAAACAGTCAATGGTTATCAGATGAGGTTCATTATTGTGGTTTAGATTTTGATTTTGATCAAAATTATTTCTTGTTATTTTTTAGATCATAGACAGCTATTTGAGACTCCTTTGTAAGCAATCAATTCAGGTTAATATAAGATGTTATTAAAATTGTTTGTCAACTTTTAGAATGTTAAGCTATAAAAATATCATTCACATAAAACTTACTTTTACAAGTAGCAGGAAGTAATTCTGATGTATATAGTTATATTCATTTAAGTACAGAATAAATTAGCAGCAGTAATTGCCTGCTCAATGCATGCTCTAATATTATTTAGCAGCTATGATTCAATGGTGTGGAGATGCACCCACATAAGGAAAAGATTGAGAGCAAGTGATGTCAGAAGGACTTGGATTGAACTGTTGAACATGCTCAGCTTATTTATAGCTTGTATGTCACTTTATTATTAGTTTGTGTGCAATGCAACAATTGGGGTTCTTGCAGAAAAAGAAATGGTGTCAAATAGTTAACTGCCAGTGTGGACTGTCATGGTCACCTGTAGTTAGCTGTTTGGACAGATGAAGATGCTTACACCCATTTTTATACAAATAGCTGGATAATTGGTAAATGAAGTGTTTCATCATTTGCATCATTAGCTATTCATTTCGTGATTCTTATAATAAAGTCTGCCTGAAAATGGAAAATTGCTTTGCTTTACATTACCAAATTCTCACAGCATGTTAACACCCATGTCTTAAAATTGTCAATCACATAGCTAAATTCTTTGAAACATTTCATTTCCTATAGAGTCAAATGCCTATCATCAGAAAAGTCATTGCTGAGGAACTTCTCTGTGGAGAATTAGTGTAAATGAGTTACAGTGATTTCAATGTTAGTGTAAGTGTTAAATTCTTGCCCCTGCATGCCTTGCTAAATTTCTTTCACACATGTAAGTACAAAAAAGTGATGTGCTTTAATGTTAGTGACATGAAGGCCAGGAAATCAAAAATTTCTAAGGGCAACCATTCGAACTTGATACAGTCTAAATCTTCCAATCAACTCCATTCACCATTAGGTAATTGTTTATTTTTTCTTGAATTATTATTGCCATATTATTCGATAATGCCATTATTACATTACCATTGCATTTCTTTAAGCAGAACTTCCATCGACATCCAATAAGGTTTCAGCTCCAAAATATTCACAAAAATCTGGTACTAAAAGTCTAGTCTTTGATCTTATCATGTAGAAATTGCACTTTCATCTTGCTATCACATAAATATTTGAGCACGTGTATTCGAAGGTTAACATTTTTTCTATATTAGACTCTCATATATCACCGTTATCGTGTTTGCCTCACTCAAGCATCACTTCCATTAATTACAGAAGTAGATCTTGTTCAACATCTTCAATAGGAAGCCAGAAGTGCAAGAAAAAAAGTTATCATTGTCACTAAAAGCAAAAGCTCCACTGGTCCACTCAGGTCACTCTGAAACAGGTAATTTTCATAAATAGCAAATCGAAATAGTTTGTAGTAGCTATAAGTTATTTTGAATTACAATTAGAGAGATCATCATGTGAAGGGACATCTGCATCATCATGTATGGAGACTTCTACTTCACAAACCTCTGGTATTCTACTTTTTTAATTCTGTGATAACAATCCTTTAAAGATAATTTAAAGACTTTTATATGTACCATTTTTTGTATCACTTTCCAGAGTTACCTAAATCACAAGTGCTGTCATCATTGCCTCTCTCAAGCACAGTCATCAATCTCTACACTACGAAAATGTAATGCTGAAGAAAACATCTCTTTGCTTCATACTCTATCTACAAAACATGAGCCTTCTTCAATCGGTATACAATCTACTTCATCTGGTGATATGAAAAGTGAGTGAGCTGCCCCTGAAAATGGATGTAATATTCTTGCTGGCACTGATAAGCTAAGTGAATCTACAAATAAGGTCTGGCTTTGTAAATTCTGCAATCAGCAGTATTCCCACAAAAGTAGTTTATCTTGACGTGTCAGTATGGCTCACAAGGAAAATAAAGGGAACATTGGATGCAGCATCTGTTTTAAAAGGTAATATTTTAAGAACAATACAGCAAATTGTATGCTTGACACTAATGGATTACCTTATTTTTAGATTTGTAAATGTATCGTAGTGGAACACCTCAAACAAGGTCACAGCTATGTCATTGACAAGATAGAACTGACTTTTGATAGTTTTGATGAATTTTCCATCTGGAAAGAAGAGGAAGAAAGGACCTCACATTCATGGTTTGTGATGCATACTGCCCCAAAACCTATACTAAATTATCAGCATTATTATTTTTATTGTAATTGAAGTGGAAGTTATAACCCACGTGGTAGTGGGAAAAGGGGTCTAAAAAGTCAAGGAACAAGTAAAATTAATGCGAGCTGTTCAGCATACATAAAGGCAATAAAATGTTTAAAGAGACAGGCTCAGTATCAATCACGTACATTCCATACCATTATAATCATGATAAAAAAACTGGGACATTTAAGGCTGAGTAAGACTACCAAACAATCTGTGGCTGAGAAACTGAAGGAAGGAGTTAGTGTAAGGCACATTATTGATGGTTATAGAGACTCCAAAATTAGTCAAGGGATTATTCGTGATCATCTGATTACAGAAAAAGACATCAATAATAAATTAGTAAAATGTTCAACGTTGATGGTATTCAAAAACACTCTAATGACTTTGTAAGTGTGGCAAGTATTGTTGCAGAAATGCAGACCATTGGATTATAACCCTATTTTACTGTATAAACAGCAAGGTGAAGAACCCAGTCAAGAATGCAAGATGCTCAACAATCAAGATTTTTTATTAGTTATTCAGACAGAATTTCAGAAAGACATTCTAATCAAACATGGTAGTTCAGGGGTGTGTATAGATGCAACATATAATGTGAATAACTATGACTTTCATTTAATTACAATTTTGGTGTTGGATGACGGATTCCAGTAGCATTTGTAATTTCTAATCGTGAAGACAATAGTCTTAGTGCATTCCCTGGAATCCATAAATTTAAGTGTAACAGCTTTCAATCTTGTTTGTGGTTTATGTCTGACATGGCTCCACAATTTATTAATGCATGGAAAGAAGTTTTCGATATGACTAGCACTAAATGTTTATGATGTGAATGGCATGTTGATCGTGCATGGAGAAAGGCACTACAGAAATATTGTAATTGTGTTTGGAAGACCAAAAATAAATATACCATCAACTGCGCACTCTTGTGATTGAAACGAGCCCAACAAGCTTTAAACTCTTGCTTACCAAATTTTTGACAGTCCATAAAGAAACAAAATTTATTGAATATTTCAAGACTTATTATGATAATTGCGACCGATGGGCCCTATGCTTTAGAAGTGGTAGCCCAATGAATACAAACATGCACACAGAATCATTCCATCGTGTGCTAAAAATTGTATATCTAAAACAAAAAGTAAACAGACGTTTAGACAAACTTCTTTATAATATTATTTAAAAAATAGCTAGGGACAAAGCCTTTCTGCAGTTGTGCAAGAACGAAAAAGGAAAGAATACCAATCGAATTTGGGACATTAATAAGAGGCATAGCTACCAAATCTTTACAACCTTCAGCAATAATTGAGCGTGAAAACGAACTTGCATATAAAGTTTCTTCTGAACATAATCCTGATATTTATTACAATGTAAAAAGAATTACGTACGTATCATGTAGCGCCCCTAAGTAACCCAAGTTTAGTATAATAGTCTCATTCAACAGTTACAACTCAAAATAATAAAATTGACTGACTTATTGTGTACACCAAAAATCAATGTGACATATGCGTAAGTAAGGTGGCGGCGCCTCTAGCTAAAATGTTTACGTCTGTCCGCATGAACTCAATAGAGTGATCATTGAATGTTCCACTTGAGTGAGGATACCACAGTACGTGCATCGATTCTTGTACAAACAATACAGTTTGTAAACATACACATTTGGTTCAAACGAAAACTTCGGACATGAAAGAATACAACCAATCTTCTACAACCACTCCAGCAACTCAAGCAACTCCAGTGAATTCATCAGATCTTGAATATTTCCAAAAAGTTACATTCTTTAGCTTTCCTACAGGAAAAAAAATCTAATACTGACAAAACCGCACTAATGGACAACATCAAATCAAGACTATCAAACATTGCATTAATATGTGATCAAGTAGAAGGTGCTGATCTTTTGGAAAATGTATATAACAGCATTGGGAGGAGTCTTAAATAGCATAAAGTTTCCAGCCACAAGAAAGAGAATAGCATCTAATAAGAAAATGGAAACACAAAGAAAATACTTCACAACAAAGAAAAAAAGAAAACTGGAGACTACATCACTTAAAAAACCATCAGTTGGTGAAGTCGGTGTGTGTAAGCTACAGTTAAATAAAACTGACACTGAAATTTATTAAAAATAAGTGAAATAGTGATGATTGCACCAGCTACATAAAAGGTGGTATAATTGTAGGTTGGTTGGTGATATGTAGCTAATTCACACTTTCTTGTCAATTCTAATACAGTATGTATAATAGTAAAGTTGCTCAAGAAGAGCAACCATTAAGCATGATCCTCTGACTTTGCTGACTCTGAGCCTGAGCTGACAGAGCTCACAGTATTTCCCAATTTTGGGAGTACAAATAACAGAGAGGTCAAGAAAAACCCAGCTGCTTCTGTCCTTCTGTTCTAAATGAAATAGAGAATAAAGAATTCTATTTTATAAGTTAGGATTATAGCACTACTTAGCTACCTACACATGAAACACTAAGAATATACTTCCAGCACTTAACTATCTAATTAATGTATAATTTAAGTAAACCTTAGTCCATATTATATAGCAGCCAAAAATATGATATAATATTTGGAGCAAATATTTTGTCATTGTTGTTGTTTATTTTTTTTAGTATTGAGCTTGCTTATGAATTACTAAAAAAATAGATTGATAATTTTAGCCAGTAAGCCACAAGTAATTACACTAGCACGGTCCCAAAGCAACAATTAACCGACCCGCAATTCTGTTTAAAGTTAAGCTATGTGGCTACTGCTACGCGGCGCAGACAAAAGAGCCAGCGCGTTTTGACGATCTTTACCAATGCTAACTTACTCTCCCTAGCCTCATGTGGCATATTGGGGGGTCGGCACATTGGGATGAATCTGCATATTGGGATGAGTCTGCTTTTTCATCGTCTTCAACCATCTCAAAATTATGTGATCAAACTAAAATATTGTTGTCGATAAACTTCACACATTCTCTGAACCAAATTAGAACAGTACAAAAATTAAAAACTGCACATTATACCAACTGTGTACAGCTTACTGGATTAATACTGAAGTCTTTCTTCACCACACACTTTTCTAATGCCTGTAATACAAATATTTATATACCTGAATATTGTTGATGAGCAAGTGAAGCAAGTAAGACACTCTCAGGTAAAAACCAATGACAAGTTCTACTCCGTAAAAAATGAAGTGTGCATAGCACACTAAATGCTCTGCACAGCATTGGTGTGCAAACAATTAAGTGATTCTAGCAAACATTATCATGACTCCAAGTGCATTTTGCACACCTTTTTAGTGTGTTTAATAAACAGTGTTTTGCACACCTCAGCAGAAAAAAGTGAGTAAACTTATTGTTTACGGCCAATAAGTATGTTAGTTTAGAGTATTCATTTAGTAGGCTTTCCACAATAAAATTTTATATACTTGAGCAACTTTTATTAATGACTGAAATTTTAGAAATTTTTTTACCCTTGGCATCCTCAAAATTCATTTAAATCTTTCATTAAGCCATTTCCAAGATCATGAGAAAGAGTTCTAAACAACATTAAAGGCAAATGGACATAGTACGGTTCTATTAGCATCTGCACATTTTATTTAAATTAATAAATTACCAACTCAGTTCCTAGCAACGTCATTTCTATATAAGAAACTGCAGTTCTCCCTATCACTATTACTGCTTAGAATTTGAAGAAAAAAGTGAAGATCAGAAGAATTATCAGAATCTTAAAAAATTTGTTCTTTTATTTTTTGCAACTACAGTCAAACCCCGTTTATCCGGTTGTTGAAGTTGCGGGCACCGTGATCTATACCAGGCGGGCTTTTTGAAGTATTTAAATGAAGCTACAAAATTACTCAGTTGGTATTTGACGTGAGCACTGTCAAAAGCAAATTGTTGTGGTGAGTGTTACCAGCAAGCAGAGCATAGTAAAACTCGAAAGGATATTGGTGTCATTAAGGAACTGAAGAGTGCAAGTCTCAGCGATGTAAGGTAAAATTTAATAGTACATTTGAAGATACGGACATTTTTGAATTTGCGGCCACCCCTCGATACCACACTGCCCAGATAAACAAGGTTTGACTGTACTGTTTTGTTGTGGTAAGCACTTTGAGGCTACTTGTTAGCAAATGAATTAAATTTACTGAACTTAATGGCATACTACAAATTTTGTGGCAGATTAAGTACAAAAACTAATCATAACTTGAGAAAAGATTAAGATATAAGTGTGATTTAGATTAATTTTACTCCTTATGAAATGGGCTTTCATTTGATTTCTATCACAGACACATTTGATCAATAAAACTTGGCTGAGTAAGAAAACTACCAAATTAGTTTGTTAATTATGCCTAGAATTTACCACAGGTCAAATTGGAGATCCCCAATATTTATAATTGTTTATAGTACAATTTTCTAATGTGTACCAAATTTCATGCTCTAATCAGTTTTTGTGGCTGAGTCCACTTAAAAATATAAACCAAAATTGGATTGCTACTCATACTGTTCGATATTGTACAAAAAATCCTGCAGACACTAAAGAGTACCACAAACTAAGTTATGCTCATTTCCAAGTGCTGAAGTTAACAACATCCCAAATCAAATGTTGACTGACTGACCAATATGGTTGTAAGAGAGACCAATCTGATTTACTGTAGCTATTTATTCTCTTCAGCACCACACAGAGAGTATATTAGACGAATACAGTAAAACTCTACATTTAAACATCAATACCTTCAGCATCAATACTCCACAGTCAAGAGTTCAATTGAAGAGGGATAATCTGAAACAAACAAACAAAAACAAAAAAGAAAGAAAAAAAGAATCAAAAGAGTCATTAAGGTTTTTGTAGATTGAAGTTACCTTTTGATCATATTCCACATTCCACACTATATTTGTATCTTGGATGAAGTGATTAATAAATTCGCTAAATACAAATACAAATCATTAAGTGAAAAACTTATGCTAGCAATGATAGTAGTGGGGCTGCTTAACGTAAAAACAAGAGGTTAATGTGCACTTTGTGTTAAAAGCATGAAATTGATGGATAGTTTAAACCGTTTTTTATTTGTTGGAATGTATAAAGTAGTGTTGCTTTGGAATGACACCTTAATCCGAGTTCATCAAAATTGATTCATTTTACTACTGTAATGACTTAAGTTTTAGTTTTAATTTGTTTTGTTTTTTAATGTATAAGCTGAAATTTTTTTTCAAGAATAGTTTATGAAGTGGCAGATTGAGTAGGGTTCGTTATGGAAAATTGTATTTGGAGGAGTAACAATAAGGTACATGCATATCTAAAGGCTGTATTTTGTTTCTATATGATAAATTAAAAAAGTTCACTCTTTAAGCTGGACGCACTGAAGGTGATATAATTTGATGAACGAACATAGAACTATACAAGTAATAATGTGAACAGCAAATTTGCTGTGTAGCTCGTACTTGTTTCGCTTTGCTTCACGATCGAACAAATGTCAGCAAACCTACCATCTGCCATGGCATAGATGACTTAGTTTCAGTTTAGTTTTATGTTTTTTTTTAATTATTCTAATGTCAATTATTTTTGTTCATTTTTTTCAGATTTTTTTCTCACATAAATTGTAGTGGGTAAGAAGACCCAAATATTGGTCATTGTGGCCAACTATTATTATACTGTGTATCTACAACATGAGTTTTATAGTTCCCTCTAACAAAATATTTTCAGCCTAATGATAATTGCAATTTTGTGAGATTGTACTGTAATGCTTTGTCTACAAAGCTTTATCTACTAAATCTATTTTTTGCTTCCGATTTAGTTCACTAAAACTATACTGAGATAGCTGCATGAGCCCACATTATAAATAACAATCACTAGGATTATGTCATAAATTACTCTGTAGACAGAGTATAGTTAGTAATCTACCTGAGAGATATATGGGTTTTGAACTTAAAATATAATTTAAAGTGTGTGGTGGTAAAAATGATAAGCATACATTAGTTTCTTTCCAAATGAAACTTGCTGAATGTGGAAGGAGTCAGATCTCAACAACCTATTCAAAAAGAAAGTGATTACCCATTACACACTAATAGTTTCTTGATCTAACTTACGGCAGCAGTCCAATGGCCACTAATGCAAGCGGGTATAAGCCACTGAGACCGTTTCAGAAACACATCCTACCACATAATAGAAGATGGTATGACATGTACACGTGGCATGTTCTTGCTCTTACCTTCTTAGAGCTAGCCACTCTATAACAGAATGTTGCATTCCCTCGTAATCTTTCAAAGAAGTACGAGCTAAAAAGGTACACATCCTGTCAGGGTTTTTTTTCCCCAAATAATTTTTGTGGGTGACATGAAGCTGAAGTGTAATTTTGGTTCTAACTAACCTTTTCATCAGTAACCATTGTTGATAATATTGCATTAATACTCTGTATTAAGAACAACAGTACTGATCAACACTGATTAATTAGAAAAACAACAACAATAACAACAATTAATATATTAGCATACTATTGCACAAGAGTAGGAAAAGAGGGAAGCTCAAGCAGAAGCTTAAAACAGTGAAAGTGTGAATAATGTGTGCCACATTTAGCCTATTGCAGGGTTTTATACAGGATTTTTTCGTCAGGGGTGGGGGGGTGGGAGAGAACCTCGAATGAATAAAACACCGTTAGTTGCCTTCTTTTTTTTTAACTAGTCAAACACTTCATGAAACACCAGGTACTGTGAATAACACTCAATGCTATTGTGCATAGCTAGTTGTAACTATTGTCAAAAACAAATTCATTGCTGAGACAAAAAGATTTGTAACATATCTATTATACTACTGATCTTAGAAAGTCAATTTCAACCACCTCAATCAACTTTAAACACTTAATCAAGTCTTTTATGGCAAATTTAGGTCTTTTTGTGATAGAGTAGATAAAAGCATGAAATTGTGCACATTGATTTTTGAGGGTGTACATAATGAAACTAAAGTGGAAGCCATGACAACTGTCTCTCTTTGGAAACAGCATATCTTTTTACTACAAAGACCAAGCTTCTCTAGTACTCAATCTTGCATAGCTAGACCTATACCAAGCAATCCCTGCATATTGGTTGGTAAAGGAAAGCAGCTCGCTAGTTACAAACACCATTACTTTTCTTGCCTTTCTTCCCAATGTGAAGCTCAGTCGTAAATTTAACTGTAGTCTTTGACACAACTGACAGGAATGCGCACTGATTATTGATCGCATGTCAATTACATGACATAACAGATAGAGATGTTGCCACCTTCAGGCTAGTAGCTATGACACTTGCATAGTGTTTGTACACCCAAATTTAAAAAAAGTAGCATAACAAAGTCATGGTTTCAATCCCAGTTGGCACAGATACAGCTGATAAATTTAAACTAGATTTTGAAACATGCTGACGGAACAGAACTTTTGCAAAGCTAATGAGAATTGCCATTGAAGGTCCTGAACTAAAGGTAGTAAATTTAGTGTATTGTTAGAGATGTTTAATAAAAATCTGTTATTCAGCACTGAAATTGGTAATCCTTTAAGGGGAGAAATTTTCGCTTGGGGGGGGGGAGGGGGGAATCCCAGGTCCCCCCCTCTCTGTGAAACCCTGTATTGAATAGTGAAGATTTCAATTCTCAGCAATCAAATACTATCTGAAATTGCTCTAGAAACATGCTATTGCAATTAAGGGATTGTCCTAACAGTATCAGCTAATGTCCCCTTCCCTTATATTTATTTATTCTTTTTTTTTTTATCTGCATCTATGAAGTAAATACTACTCTCATGAAGCTCGCTATTTGGGCTGACCTCATCACATAACCACTTTCCTTTTGTATGAACATCTTCTCCCCTAAGCCTACACAGAGCTTCCTCGTGTACCAACACCGTCTTCAGTTCGCAATTATCTGAACAGAAGCCTCTGAAATGATCGAAGCCACTATCTCTCGGGATCTAGTACTGACCTTTGACCTAAGTTCACCCTAAAAAAATTTGAAGTCGAAAGTGGTTCCAAAAAAAAAAAACGCCCAACCCGGTCCTGTACCCTCTACAACAGAACACTCCGTCTATCCTGTTTCCACACTCGCAACGTAAGCTAATCGCGATATAAAGCGAGAAACACAGCAATCTGAGAAGAAGCCGCTCATTGTTTACAAAATTCTTAATGAAGACAGTCCGCGTGATAAATTGAGCCATACCGCGTGACTTAAAGCGGGCGGGTTTTGAGCGGGAAACTTGTGGTTTTTTCTATTCCCATAGACTTTTGTATTGAGTTATGGAATAGCATTTTCTCTCCGGTTTTGGAGTATACTGAGGGAATATTTTTAACCGCTTCGGCGCGAGTTTTCCAATGGTGCAAACTGTGGATGCGTAGCTGCTTCCGTTCTAAAGTTATTCAAGTTTTTCTTGCGGTTAACTCAACTTGGACATACTATAGTAAAGTAGCCACTCATCTTAGTTTCTAGAAGTATGCAGGATTTATCTGCATTCCACTCAAGCAACCCACCAACCACTCTACAAAATCTGACATCATTATGTATTGTTCCAGCAATTTCTTCTTGAGAACCTGTTTACTATAATTTGTCCAATGCTATAGTAAGTGGACTCATCATGCATAGGTTCCAACCTGCTAGGAAAAAAATCAGTGGCACGCCACACCCACCAATTAATTTAAACCACACCCACTAATTAAGGCTATGAATATAATTATAATTTGTTAATGCATGTGTCAGATGAAAGTTGTATTCTACTTCTTGTTCAAGGAGAGTTTAGTAGCCTTCTTACATTTTGCGATAAGTTCTTCAGAAAGTTCAGTGTCAAAGCAACAAGAAGTGTCGTTGAACTTAATAGAAAATAAATGAACTAGTGTTTCATGGCTAAGGCTGGCCCTCTGGTCTGTATGTATCTTCCTGAGCACTGAGAACCCACGCTCTGCATCTGCATTCGAGCAAGGGATGCTGAGAAGGCCAGCCATAAGACGATACAAGTTGGGAAATCTCATCTTTCCAACTTCCCACCAGAAATGCCCAGCACATGCTTTCTTGGTGTGATCCACAGCATTATATGTGTCTATGATGGGAAGATCCCCTGGAGAGAGAGTGAAGTCCATAAATTCTTCCTCTAAGCGCTGAATTGACTCAGAGTCGGACAGGCCAAGTTGAGGAAAACGTTTTGCTAGTGTCACCACTGTGCTAGAGGGAAAAGTAGAAGCTTTGCTGGGATGAAGGATAGCCAAGTTCTTCATGAGTTCATCCCCAAATGGAAATTTGCTAAGCATCTTCGTAATGGTTGATATGTAAAACTTCCGTACAGCTGTGAAGAAAGGCTTTGTGTCGTGCTCCTGTTCTAGCTCAGCAACACTCACCCACGTTTCGGTCCCAATTCCAAGATGTTCATTAGCCACTTGACTGGAAACATCCATCTTCAATTCCTTCAATTTATCACCTGCTGCAAGAATAACTTCCTTCTTCAATAGATTGCCAGCGTACAGACGTACCAGCCTACCCATTTCCACATAGAGCTCACATGTGGTGTTCTCATTAGACTTTTGAAAAAGCCGGCTGAATCTGTCCATTGATGGCAACACATGAGCCAGAAAGTAAAGAATTGGCTTGGTGAGTGGATTTTCTAGCCTACTAGTAATACTAATAACTTTAGCAGTCTGTTCGTCACACGATAAAAAATATGTTTTCAAACCTTCATACTGTGTGAGGTATCTCCCTACACAACGTAACAAGCTCAACCAGCGTGTAGGGCAATGTTTTAAGATTGCTTCTGGTTCTGATGTAAATAAAGAACACCAATGGTCTGCAAACTGCTGGTTTCTTTTGCTACTATTGTAAAAGTAATAGAAGATATCTATAAACAGCTGATCAATGTCAATAGGCAAGGTGGTCACTCCAGCTTTGATAGTCAGGTCTGCCAGGTGATTGATACACCCCACATCATAGAGATGAGGAATTTCATTTCTGATGAGCTTCTGCACACCTGATCTACATCCTTTCATAACACTTGCTGTGTCTGACATGAAGGCAACAGCTTTAGTGAAGTCCAGGCCCTGTTTATTCAGTGAACCTTTCAGAGCATGGAATATATTCTGAGCTGTGCCTATGTTGACAACCGGCATATCCAAAAAACGGGTACAAACATTACCTACTTCAGGATCCAAAAGCCTAACCAAAATGATGCAAGACTTATCTACTTTATCATTGCTTTCATCTACTAGTAGTGAGAAGGGGTTAGACAAGTTTGTGACTGTCTTTTTCTGAAAGTGAGGCGAGAGAGCTTCTTTTATGATGGCTGCCGTCTTAGTGTGACCACATGCAAAAGCCTTAGCTATTTCAGAATACCCTTTATGCTTTTTCCAATTCCTTTGAATAGCTGTGACCAGGAGGGATCAAAATGAGCAGGTCTAACTTTCTTGATTTTCTTAGCAGGGGGTGGAGTAGACTCAGACTCAGCCATGAAGTTGAACACTCAAAAAGCTGGCAAGAAGAAAGAAGCTCAGAACTGCAAGCTATGTGCCAACTCAGCTGCACATGGCATGCAGGCCTGATTGCATTGGGCATGTCAGTTGCTATCTGATGCATCATGCAAGCATGAATGTAAATGTTTTGAGCAAGTTACAGTATGCAGTACAGTAATTACAGTTGCCACCAATTAATAGCTACAAATACCCATACTGCCAGAGGCAACCAACTTGCAATTATCAGCAGACAATCTACTACATTTGGTGGGAAATTCATACAGTCAATAGGCCTGTGGGGAATTCCGTATGTGGCAGATTGATAAGCCCAATTTCCTTGGCTGTCACAATGACAGTTGGAACCTATGAATTTCCGTGGCAGACAATAGGCAGTCAGAACTTCCGTGCGTGGCAGATTGATAGAGTAAAATTCCGTGACTGCCACGGAGCTTTCGTGGCACTTGGAACCTATGATCATGATACACACTAATGACAAGACGAATTTGCTGGCTTAAGTGAAAGAGAGTGGAAGATCAACGCCCTCTTTGTCGTGGCTGTGCAACGTGTCCAGGTAGGCAGCCCTAGTTGTCATGACATTGGCCCTCTCATGGCCATTGAAATATACACCTTTGGAGTGCAGCATGTAGGAAAACCCCAATATGTGAACCCAACGACCAACAAGTCTCACTGGCTTAATGAAGCCAATGGACCGAAAAAAAACAGAGTGTATTTTGAGCTGGATGGATACAGTCCACATTCTGTGGTGAAGCTAAGGTTGGTGTTTAGTATCTAAGTGGTTCTTTAACTGCATGGTGGGAACTAAATGGGTAAATGAATAAAATTCTTACTTGTTTTAAATTAAACATACTGATACTGTTAAGATTGCAGTAATTAAGAGCAAGTTTTAAATTTTCAAAAATATCTCAGCAATAAACTACAACCCTCGTATTCCAGTTGATTGTAATTAGATAAAGAGCTAGTTAAACTTGCAATGCATATGAGGAAATAGTGAAGCAACAGAATTTAATGGATGGTGTAAATAATTCAGTACTCACAATCTTTGGATCATCTTCTGGTGAGTTTTAGGGCTTCAGTATAGGGGCACCATAGTCTACCTGTTATTGCAAAAACATAAGTGTGAGTTTCATCAGTCATCTTAAATGATGATAGTTTTAAAGGTTGTTACTATAGCCTGTAAGATATGTCAAAAAGATGTTCACTTTTGGCAGAAAGCATGAAAATGAGTACACAGAGTTTTTTAGTGCTGATTACAAATTTAATGGGAACCACGCAATTTGACCTTTGGTGACCTTTCTAGAGGTCAATTAACTTCGGAAAACTACAATTTGTAGTCTAGCACCATTTCCACTTGAAATATTTATAAAGTGTTAGGTGTCAGAGCGAAGCTGACATTATAAGGAGTAAAATGAAACCAAAATCATGGTCATATCTTGTTTCAATCCAAAGTTATATGCGTTTTAATTTCTTGATCAATATTGATCAATATATAAACGGCCATGAACTTGATTTTTGACAATTGTCAGTGCCATTAGCTAAATTCTGATATTTAGTGAAGCCATTTCAAAAAGCATGTTAGAAACATGCAGCATACTTTCAATGTGGTTTTCACTGCACATGCTCAGTACTTTTGCTGACTCATCACTAAGGCCATGTGGTCTAGCTGCTCTGGCTCCTTTAACAACCTAAAGGTGAGTTTGTGGGTTTCTTGTGTGCATAGTCTTTATCTAGCTACCTATAGCTAACCAAGCTGTCTGTTTTCATTTCAGAAGAATGGCTACCAAAAAATTGAAGCTCCTGTCTTCAAGATCTGTACCTGCAGTACAACCTACAGATTGGACATTGTGTGCACTTTGTCAACAACCGTCTAGTGAATCACTGATAGATCCCTCCAAAAGTAAGAATAAAAGCCAATCAACGTTAGTTGATAACTTACGGTCACTGTATGAGCTTAATTCTCTACCATTATCTATCACGATTTCTCGCTTAGATGATGGAACAGGTATCGAAGGAACGTTAAAATTGCACAATGCAAAATGGCATAAAACATGCTATGTTATGTTCAACAAAACTAAAGTGGACAGGGCTCACAAGAAAGTCGTTAGAGGGGAGTGTAGTTCACCACTTAAAGACAGGCTCCGGGGAGCATTTTCTTGCACATCTCAATCTGATGAAAAGCTATTCACGTGCTTTTTTGGTGATGCCTAGGTTGACTACGATTTTCACAAAGCTGCTACCAAGCAACTTAATGCAAATGTACGCAAGATGGTCACAGAACTTAATGACACCCACTTATTGGTAAAGCTAGCATCAGGAGATATGGTAGCAACAGATGCCGTATACCATAAGCAGTGTTTAACAGCACTATTTACTAGACATAGATCTAGTGCACGGGAAAAAAAAGCTAGTGCTGCTGATGACAAATTAGCTTGTGATTCCATAGCATTTGCAGAACTTGTCTCATACATTGAATAATTGAGAGACACAGGTAAGAGCATTGTTAAGCTATCCAATGTGGTACAACTCTACAAGTCTCGTGTTGAACAGCTTGGAGGGGACACTTCCCAACGTATAAATGCCACACGTCTTAAAGAGAAACTTGTTGCACAAATCCCAGATCTGGAGGCTCACAAAAACAAATATGAAGTCATTCTTTCTTTCAAAACCGACATTGGAGACACTTTGATGGAGGCAACAAGGAAAGATCACGATAGTGATGCAGTTAGCTTGATGAGGGCAGCAGCAATCATCCGAAAAGATATATTCCAAGTACAGCATAGATTTAAAGGATCCTTGCTGGATGAGCAGTATGATACCAACCCTACTTCTTTGTTAGCACTAATACAGATGATCCTTGGTGGAACTGATATTGAGAACCAAACAGAGAACAACACAGAAGTGAGAAGTGCTGCACTGTCCATTACACAGCTGTTGGTATTTAATGCAATGAAGTGGTGCAGAAAAGACAGTAATGCTGTGCGACACAACCTTGATCGAGAAACAAGGCTCCCACTCTACCTGGGTCTTCTCATTCACGATAAAACAAGGAAGCGTCAGCTGATTGATATATTGTTTGAGAAGGGCTTGTCAGTGTCATACGACAGAGTACTTCAACTCTCTACAGATATGGCCAATGGCGTCATAGACCAGTTTGAAGCTGATGGTGTTGTATGCCCAATAGTCCTGAGAGAACGAGTGTTTACAACTGGAAATCTCGACAACTTGGACCATGATCCCACGTCTACATCGGCTCTAACTGCATTTTATGGGACAGCATTGTCAATGACACAGCACATCACAGATGAGACTCCTGGCACTGAGCGTCATCTCGACAGGGCTTCACCTAATGAAAAATCTAAATCAAAACTTGTCAAACCTCTGATGGAATCATACACTCAGGTTCCACCAGCAATATTTGCCACGGACAAACCATCTCCTCATAGGACAGTAGGAGTGGCTATCCCCCAGACAGCAAAACTGGAGTCTGATGAAGCACAAACTGCCTGGCTCAGAAGGGTTATTCAGCTGTTGCAGAAAGAGCAACTTGACAAAGATGACAACATCTCGTGGTCAGCTTACTTTGCACATCTTCAATATTCCCTTCGCCGTCCACCTGCAATCTCTGGCTTGATGCCACTTTTTCGTGATAATGCACATTCTGTGGCCATGGTAAAGCATGGAATGGACATTATCATCAAGGCTACTCTACACGTTAATCCTGGGCAGGTTCCAGTGTTGACAGTCGACCAACCATTGTATGCCATTGCCAAGGAAATGCAATGGTCTTGGCCAGACCAGTATGGTGAAGGGAAGTATGTAGTACTGATGGGTGGGTTGCATATTGAAATGGCTCTGCTGAATGTTCTTGGAAACTGGTTGGATGGAAGTGGTTGGGTTCAGTACATGTGAGAGACCTGATGCAGCTTGAATGTGAATGTCCTACAGTGTGGGATGAGTTCCTCAAAGGACACTTTGTCACCCAGAAAACCTGTCACAAATTCTCCATGATGGCTCATGACCAGATCCATGAACAGTTAAATGTGATTGTGAAGGGAGATGGTGGTGTGATAGGTATCACTGAAAATGAATCAGCTTTGCGACGCTGGATGATCGCTGGCCCAGAAATAGCTAGGGTCATAAGTAAGATCAGTATGAATTCGAAATCGAAGTCTAAACATTGCCATCATGAACAAATCCCAAGTATTCAGAGCAGATTTGCCACAAATGTGAGGAACGTGGTGGATGTTTTCTATGATATGGGAAACCCCTTCACAGAAACAAGCACTGATTTGTTGGCATTGGACACAAAGATAATCATGGCTGATGAAGTCATACAGAGTGTCAAGACTGCTGAAGATCTTGGGAAGAAGCAATACAAGGCATTCATTGAGGAACGCATGGTTCAGATGACAAAGCCGTTCCATGATACCATACCCAAGAACAATTTTGCACTGTTCAAATCAGGACAACAAAAGGCATCATCCAAATCGAAAGCAAAAATCTCCAGCATGAAAAGTGACCTTCAGCTGTTTTCCAGAATGTACATTTCATGTCAGGCCAGGGAAGGGGAGATGGATGCATTCTTTGAGCATGAAAACCATGCTTGGCCGCCGTCTCTTGCTGAGAATAACTCAATGCGCCATGGAAACAAGGCTGATCTACTGAAGTGCCTGGAACCATTGGCGCCACGTCCAGAGACATTACCTGAAGTAGATGTAAAGGTCTTGGATGGAGCAGCTCTTGTGCACAAATTGGAGCCAAAACATGCAATTACTGTTCCAAAGACGTTCAAGGATTATGCAGACAATGTCTTCCTCCCCTATATCTTCAATCAACTCCAGGTTGTCTCACGAGTGGATGTTGTATGGGATTCTTACACTGCTGACAGTCTGAAGGCCCATGTCAGACAGTGCCGTGGCATTGGAAATCTTCTTCGTGTATCCGAGAAAACACGTATTCCTCAGAATTGGAAAACCTTCTTGCGTGTTGACTCCAACAAAACAGAGCTTTTCAAGTTTCTTGCTTCAGCCATTGAATCCTGCAAAGTTCCTGATGGCAAAGTACTTGTCACAACAAAAGGAAAAAGTGTTGCAGCAACTGCTACTTTAGATGTGTCCAATCTGCACCCATGTACACATGAAGAAGTTGACTACCGCATGATGCTTCATTGTGCTCATGCCCATCAAGGCGGTTTGAGGAAGATTATGGTGCATGCTACTGACACAGATGTACTAGTGCTCGCAATTGCAACCGTTAGAGTGCTTGATGGATGTGAAATCTGGTTAGCTTTTGGTCATGGCAGAAACTTTAGATACATTGCAGTTCATACAAATGCTATTTCAGGGTGTGACACCGTCTCCTCATTCAGTGGAATAGGAAAGAAAACTGTATGGGATGTATGGAAATCCCTGCCAAACCTGACATCTTTGGTCAGCCAGCTTTCTGAAACTCCAGATGAAATTACAGAGAGTGACATGGAAAAAATTGAGAGATTTGTGGTCCTGCTCTACAGCCGTACTTCATCAATTGTAACAGTGAACAGTGTAAGGAAGCAACTTTTCTCTCATGGTAATAGAAAGCTGGAAAACATTCCTCCTTCGAAGGCAGCTCTTTTGCAGCATGTTAAGCGTGCCTTATTCCAAGCCGGCCATGTTTGGGGACAAGCATTGATAGCAAATCCCACACTTCCAAGTCCTTCAGAATGGGGCTGGCAGAAGGAAGACAATGATGGGCAATGGACACCCTTGTGGACAATCCTCCCAGAGGCATTGTACGTATAAGAACATTAAAATGCCGTAACTTTGGAATAAAATGGTTTAAGGACTCAATTTTAGTTTCATTTTACTCAGCATGGTGTCAACTTCGCTCTGATACCAAACACTTCATAATTATGTTAAGTGGAAATGGTGCTAGACTACAAAATTGTGGTTTTCCGAAGTTAATTGACCTATAGAAAGGTCACCAAAGGTCAAATTGCGTGGTTCCCATTAAATTAAATTTGGAATCAGCACCCTCAAAAACCCCTGTGTACCAATTTTTATGCTTTCTGCCAAAAGTGAACATCTTGGCCATTTTTGTGACATATCTGCTCTACTACTATGATGACTTACTTATCATTATTCAAATCTAGTTTTTGCTGTTCCATACATAGATATTACCACACAATGTTTGAATTGATTCACTAATTGTGTGGTAATCTTACTTAACCCTTTCAACGAGGTACCGCCATATGGCAGTCAGACTACCTGTGGTCACAAAAAAATCATAAAAATTGAACCGTTTTAAGCTATCGATCATTCAAACATCAAAATTAATGAACACTTTGCTTTATTACACTTTTTTATTCACACGGTAATGTAGGAAACCATGATGTCAAACATTCAGTATGCTAATGTGGTAATTATAAATTCTCAGTTCCACACGAATAGATTAAAGTCTTTTTATTTCAGGCTTTCAGAGGCCAAGGGATGCATGAAACATAGCAAAGAGGTTGTCAGTAATGTGTAAGTTGATTGGAACTAGTGCTATAGTTACTTCTTAAGACATAGCAGACTCAAAAGGTAAGCCAGAACCAATGAAGGGGCCAGGTCAGCAGTGTCGTCTGCCTCTGGCCGTTGACGTCGACTAGATATAATTCGAAGGACCAGAAGCCCACTAGGCAGCACTACACTTTAGCTATCACCCCTAGGACTGTCGTAAGCTCCCGGCAACAACTTATACTGCACAAGATAAGACTTCTTGTAAATTAAGTAGATGAACTACATATAGGGAAGAACATACGGGTGATACAATTGGTATGACATGACTTTTGGCGGGTACATAAATGCTGACGAGTATACACATAACATACAGAAAGTTCTAGTTCATTCGTTCAACTAGGGTGTTGGCAGAGATGGGGGTTGACAGTCGTTGGCTGCCATCTCTGACATTGTCGGCTGTTCTTCAGTGCTGGTCCGGCCCAAACAACCAATGATTATAGTTAACTAGGCGCAAATACTAATATAGAGCTCAGGAAACAGGGATATGGCAAAATAAATACTTAAATTTTCTTTCATCATTTCCAAAATTATCTAATTATAATAACTTCACAATTACAGGGGGGGAAAATAAACCCAAATGTTACTCACACTGGGTTGGTTTATTGCTAGGCAACTTAATTTGTGGTTGTCAAAATCTATAACTCACAAGCAACAATGTGAGATATTGTTGTTTGGTATATCCTCAATGGAATTTATTACCATGACTTTTAACCTTTTCTATAATCAGCTTGGAAAAAAATATTCACTGGTGAAGGGTTCCGGTTTAAACACACCCAATTATTACATTTATTGCAATAGAATTATAATTACATTATATGAAAATAAAATCATTCAGTCATTCTCAGGCTGAAATAATTATAATAATAGCAAATTTTCTCTTTCTAACAACCAATATTGTTTATTATAACTTAACCAGACATTTCAACTTGCCAAAGTCCACTTTAGGGGTCAACTGAGGTCGAACTTTCCGAGGTGATTATAATAACAATGTAAACAGCAAGATTTCTGGAGTGTATGCTTACTTTTTTATTTAAAAAAAAATTGTTGTTACAGCCTACACTACATGAAGTGGCAGAAGTTGGACTCTAACAGTGTGGCAGCAGTTATCATTTGAAGGTGAGTGAATCAAATAAAGACAAATTTCATTTATTAACCCTCAGCGCATATGCGCGATAGGGTTATAATAGTTGTCCAGTCTGTCTGTCTGTCACACTCTGATTTTGGAGATTACTGACAATTAACAGGTATGAACGTACTCGGAATGAAGATTTAAAGATTTAAGACCTTTTAGAGTGCTACTTTATTTAATTGCATGCTAATTGTTGAGAAAATGCGAAGCTTTCAGCTCCGTGTAGTTACCAGCTTTAATGGGCAACGCCCCTTAGTGTCACGTCATAATCACGTGAACAAATAATTTCTTGCAGCCAGCAGTGTAGTTTGCTTTATGCTCATGGACGAAAGTAGGAAATGAAGTTTCACATTGAAAGTGTATACCGTGAGTGTTTCTGGCTAGTTTTTTTTTTCTTATGAAGACATCATTTCCATGTACAACCATTTTCATTGGCCAAGCTATTTTGATGCCTCATTTGACATTAAAATAGCTAACAGACTGCTTGTTCTTTTAGTCTAAGGATATTATATTGTAAGAGCTGAGGTGCTTCATTACCGTTTCGCAGATATATTTCACCAATAAAGACTATGACGGATTTGAATTTAATTAATAATATTAGTGGGTTATATTTTCATATTTGCTTCAAGTAGGTATTTTAATAATCCATGGATAAAAACAGCCACTTCATTCCTACTAATAATACCAACTAATCAATAACAATTTTATTGTATGTGGTGTATGTTAATGACCAATTAGTAGCTTAGTAAATTTGCTATTATTATAATTATTTCAGCCGAGAATGACTCAACTATTGAAAGAACTAATTTTTCACCACTGCACAACCTACAAAACTTAACCCTTTCGTTCCGGATCCCGCTTTAAAGCGGGTGAAGACCGATTGACTTCTCCGAATTTTAAAAAATAGTTACTTTATTGCTAGAACCTTCAGATTGCATACACAGTTACCCAATGCATTGGAGAAGCATCTAAAATAGCTTTCAGCCAGGACTGCTTCGACAGTACCTCACAGCAGTTGCGTTTATTTCTTCCTCGGCAAAAAAAAAAAACATCGGTTCTCCGTCGAATTTTAAAAAAAGTTACCTTCTTCACAGCAGCTTCATTTATGGATCCAGTCATCTCCAGAGCTTTGTAGAAGCAGCAAAAAATTGCTTGAGCTCAGTAGCCTTCCATAACACATTGAAACAACCGCTTCTTTGCCGACCAAGACTTTGCGGTTTGACTTACTGTCTTCTCCATTTTTTATAAAATCGCCAGTTCAACTGGGGACCTCCCTATTACGTACAGTCTTAGGTAATGCTTATTACATCATAGGAAAAAAGTGAGCGTGTCGTGTGACCTCGGTAACTATGCAAAAAAATTTTTTTTTCAAAGTCATTTTTTGGAAGATGGCGTCCAGAAGTTACAATGCGGTGCAAGTTTTAGACTTGCTTGATGTTGACTCTAGCGACTCAGGATCAAGCGGAGAGAAGGGAGACGACATCTAGGGCTATAGGAGGCCCTGTATCAGGGTTGGTGGACCAGACCCCGTCAACTCTGATACTGAAAATGGGAGTCAAGAAGATGATCGAGGTAAGCTTGTCTTTCTCTTGTCTTTCTCTTGAAAAATAGCAAGCTTCTGTTGTGGAAAGGACTTATTTATAGCTATATTGAGATAGAGTAAGCTGTTTAGCTATAATATATATATATTTTATTGAGTTTTGAGATTTGAAAGTGGCTTGTGGTTTTTTGAACAAATTCAAATTTTCAAAAAAATTAAAAAAAGTTTTTACCACATATACTACTAGGACCAGATGTGAATGCAGTCACCGACCCAGATTACGCAGATGAGGGGACAGGAGCAGAGTCTTCCAGTGATGAAGGAGAGGATACCGGACCTGAGTCTTCCAATGATGAAACACGAATAGGCAGCAGGTTCCAGTGATGAAGAAGAGGAAGTGGCTCCTCCTGCTCCGAGTTCTGGACGTCCTCGCAGTCGGAGAAGGCGGGAATTGAAGAACAAGAGTCGGGTGGATGAGGTAGGGGGAGAGTGGAAGAAAGATGACAACACACCCATTGATATTCCATAATCTTTTGTGTAAAGGACCACAGACTTTGATATTTGTGGCTGCTCCCCCCCCCCCCTCCCCCTCCCTGAACATCCCAAAAGTTGTAATATGTATTGTTATTGTCGTTGTCGTTGTCTGTGTTTTTGTGGTGTTGTAGTGGAGCTTCACACTCGATGTATATGTGTGTGCGTGGAGTTGAAATGTTATTCTGGCGCTTCCAGATCTAACCGGGGAGGGAACGAACTCGGGGGTGGGGGGGGGGGTGGGGTCTTTTCCAATCGGGGCTACTATGCCCATGTAAGTTGAATTTCATGTATGTGTGTGTGTGTACACCAGTCAATTTATATTATACATTTATTTTTATGATCTGTATTCACCTGTATCTTCTTTTTTCTAGTGTGTGTGTATGTGTGTGTGTGCATTTGTGGAATGAGAGAGAGCATCCGTGGACAAACAGTATGTGGCACTTCCGTATACAACCGGGGAGGGAACTCTGGATCTTTTTGGATCGTGACTACTATGCCCATGTAAGTTGAATTTCATGTGTGTGTGTGTGTGTGTACACCAGTCAATTTATGTATAATAAATTATACATTTATTTTTATGATCTGTATTCACCTGTAGCTTCTTTTTTCTTGTGTGTGTGTGTATGTGTGTGCGTGCATTTGTGGAAAGAGAGAGAGAGCAACCATGAACAAACAGTATGTGGCACTTCCGGATCCAACCTGAGAGAGAACGAACTCGGTGGTCTTTTTCGGTCTGTGACATCATCCATGCCGGGTAAGTTGAATTTCATTTCAACTTACTGATATTTGGGTGTCCAGCTAGGGCTGGGGGGGTTATGGTACAAGAATGTCAGTGAAAAGTAATGACGGGGGAGGGGGGGGTTATGGTACAAGAATGTCAGTGAAAAGTAATGACGGGGGAGGGGGGGTTATGGTACAAGAATGTCAGTGAAAAGTAATGACGGGGGAGGGGGGGTTATGGTACAAGAATGTCAGTGAAAAGTAATGATGGGGGAGGGGGGGTTATGGTACAAGAATGTCAGTGAAAAGTAATGACGGGGGAGGGGGGGCTCAATTCAGCGAGGCCAGCTGTTATGTTACAAATGTCATTGTTGTCTTGTGTTTTTTTTGTATTGTATGGAGGTTTCGGATCCTATGGGAGGGATCGTTCAGTCTGTGACACCATCCATGCCGGGTAAGTTGAATTCCACGTGTGTGCTTGTACTGCTTTTCATTTTCAAAGTACACTTTCTCAATACATGTTTCTCTCATGTACAGTGTGGAGTATACATAGCAGGTGTTCATACAGTGGGAGGCTAGCGCTGGGTTCCCCCCTAGAATTTTGGGAGTTGAATAGAAATGAACATTTAGGAAGCATTTATTTTTAGTCTGATATTGTATCCCATTATGTTCCTATCATAACTGAGCCTTTAGTGCATAGGACCGAACACTGATCATCAGTGTGAAGTATAGACTCGTATGCAAAGATGTGCATCAAAGTAGTGTAGGTTCCAAAAAATGGGTGTGGCAAAGTACACTCGGAGCCCCACCCCAAACAAAAATCCTGTATGAAACCGCATACAATACATCATAAAGTTACAATTATATAGGATCATGAATAATTTGTTGTTTGTATTACAAATATCTTTGTTGTTTGTGTTTTTGTGTATATGAAATTGTTTTGCAGTGGAGCTCGACGTCCGATGGCATACGTTCCTTGTGGACACTCATAGATGTCTCCTACATGATCACAATCAGCACCACACACAACAAACAACATATTTTATTGTTGAACTAATATAATATTGGTATATAATGCATCAAACAATATTATTTCTATTTTATTTTATTTTTTTATTGATGGGAAAAGTGGATTTTTTGGTGGGAAAAAAAATTTTTTTTTTGAAGTATTAGTAGATGGCTTAAATATTATTCAATTTTCTCAATCAAAAAATGAGGGGAATCCCAAACTCTTGGTCTATTTAGTGATATATGGTTGCTATGGGGTTTTCCCAGCCAGCATCGAGTTAAAAAAATAAAACGGCACTGCTCTATTCCGCAGTAGAAAATTAGATTTTTCCGCGCGCGTCAAAACAATTCAGGAACGAGAGGGTTAAAGTTAATTGAGATTGCCACTGTTTTTTTGTAAACTGCACCTAGTAGCAGCATTGTGTTGCTTCATTGTTCATACCATTGAATTTTTCTCATCTTACATTCTCTAATAGTATCTCCTTCACTACACTTACTTGCCCATCACAAATATCAAACAGTATTCACTACTCCTACATTATAATAAACTTTAATTTATTTTTCACCAAATAGTAGTACAATGCAAGTCTAATAGTAGGAAAAGTTATAATATAAATGTGACCGTTGACCCAGCTAGCCAAATATTGGCAAAGAGCATCAAATTCACCAACAAAAATCAGGATTGTGCGAAGTATTGCGAGTAAACTTAAGTTTGGAAAGTAAAAGTGCCATTTATCTTCAAAGCTTGTGTATAAGTTTAAAGTACTATAAAATTGTAAATCTCCAGTTGCCAAAGATTATGATCACAATTACACACACATACATTATAATTTAAAATGAACACAATTGTTAATACCTTCTGCACTTGAACTATACGAGTAATTACTTGGAACTTCTTGCACGTGAAAGGCTATGTGGATGGAGAATCTTGGCCTTCCTTTAGTTTTCCAAAGCGATCTTTGGAAAAATAAACGTAGCTCAGATCTCCTTCCAGAATTGTGGGCTTCAGAAGTGGTCATTATACACTATAAGGATTCAGCTGATGCAGTTGTTTGTTTTTGTTTTTCCACACATGCTTAATGTTGTTTAAACAAAATAAAGCAAAGACAGAGCCACAAGAGCAGATGAGACATTTGTAAGTTCTAATTTTTTTGTTTTTTTTGTTTTTGGTTTTTGTCTCATTAAAAAATCATTTAAACCAATTTTTTTAAGTGGCTTCACATATCGGGAAAATTCACTTATCGAACTAGGGCTGGTCCCATATAGGTCAGATATGAGAGGTCTACTGTATTAACTTAATGAAGAATTTTGACTGTCAGTTAATACATCTTCAAAGAGCACTTGGATGTGAGGAAGGTACTTATTGGGGGGGGGGGGGGGGGGGGGGGGGGGAAAGAGGGGGAGGGGACTGTTATCTAATGTGGTATGTCTGTACTAGCTGAAATTAAATGCTAATTCATACGTGCATATGAAGAGAATAATACTATTATTCCATTATTAACAATTATCACGTAGGATTGCTATGTCCCCCCAAGAATATACAAGTGTTTATTACACATGAAGCTCATTACTATGGTACTCATACACGGAGCAATACATGATAAATTTATTTCAATGGATACCACAGAATATCACTGGTCTGATTGGCAATTGACTTGTGAATTCTTCAGTATCAAATAAATAATTATCAGTGGTTCCCCCAAAGTACATGAGCATGTTATTCAGCCTCCCTACTAAGGTGATCGCTACACCTATAAAAAATCACAACAACATAGTGTACCCCCTAGAATGTTTCAATCTAGCCTGATATTGCACAGCTGGCCTAATATATTGCCACTATGCCATAACTATGGCTATATGATGTATTATTCTATTGTTTAAATTGGTGGAGGGGTGTGGTCAAAAGACCGCTCTACTTGCTTTTTCTGAGGTCAACACTGATTATATAGCTTGTATATTAATGTTTTGTATATTATTATAATCGCAGTATAGAATATAAATAAAATAATGTTATTTGTTTGTTCTTTAAAAGTTGTTAATTTCTATAAACAAAAAAAAAGTATTGTAAGCAATAAAGTGATAGTTGATGGCTATTTCCTATGACACCAAAAAAATATTTATTAAAAGATTAATGTTGTACAGAAATATTACATATGGTGGACAATGTAATGTCAAATTTAATGAGTCAATACTTACTGTGCCTAGAAATGCTAGTTTTCTATTAGGTATAGCAATGCACATTAATTGATTATTATAATATAACAATAATTAGACTGATCATTTTATTAACACAATTCCAACAATGGTACTCTACAATAAATTACTTTTTTTTAATTTTTCTTTTTATCGTCTGATTTGCCGTCCCGGTCCCAAAAACGAAGAACAGAAGGCTTTACGAGTTCTTCGACAGGTTTCCAATGTGATTGTGAGCCCTTTCCGTCATTTGACTTCACATTTTCACTTAACATTTTAATTCTGTCCCTGATTGAGGAAAATTTTGCATTGGAAGTAGTGACTTTTGAGGTTCCCACTCTTGCTAACATATCTGTATTATCTTTTGGCAACGTATGTTTTGCTATTTCCTTTCCGAAAGGTGAGTGTGGTGGGAAAGGAGAACGAGGAGGCAAAGGTAAGCGAGAAGCAGAAGGTGAATGAGGAGGGGAACGTAAAAGAGGAGGTGAAAGTGAATGAGATGGGGTAGATGAACGAGGAGGGGAAGGTGAACGACGAGGGGAAGGTGAACGAGGAAGAGAAGGTGAACGAGGAAGATAAGGTGAATGACGAGGGGAAGGTGAACGATGAAGAGAAGGTGAATAAGGAGTTGAAGGTGAAAGACGAGGGGAAGGTGAAAGACGAGGGGAAGGTGAACGACGAGGGAAAGGTGAACGATGAAGAGAAGGTGAATAAGGAGTGGAAGGTGAACGACGAGGGGAAGGTGAATAAGGAGTGGAAGGTGAAAGACGAGGGGAAGGTGAACGACGAGGGGAAGGTGAACGAGGAGGGAAAGGTGAACGAGGAGGGGAAGGTAAAGGTGAACGACGAGGAGAAGGTGAACGACGAGGGGAAGGTGAACGACGAGGGGAAGGTGAACGACTAGGGTATGGTGAACGAGGAGGGGAAGGTGAAGGAGGAGGGAAAGGTGAGTGTGGTGGGGAAAGAGAACGAGGAGGGGAAAGTGAACGATGTGAAGGTGAACGAGGAGGGAAAGGTGAGTGTGGTGGGGAAGGAGAACGAGGAGGGGAAAGTGAACGATGTGAAGGTGAACGAGGAGGGAAAGGTGAGTGTGGTGGGGAAGGAGAACGAGGAGGGGAAAGTGAACGATGTGAATGTGAATGAGGAGGGGAAGGTGATTGATGAACAGGAGAAAGTGAATGAAGACTGTGACGAGAAGGTGAATGCAGACTGCGGCTGGAAGGTGAATGCAGACTTCGACTAGAAGGTGAGAGAAGATGGGAACTAGTATGTAGCGGCAATGGGGAAGGTAAGTGAGGAGGTGAAGGTGAATGAACAGGTTGTGACCCTTCTGTTAAATATGGTATTTTATCCTTATGGGTATCTTTAGAATGAAGTTGACTGGAAGGTTTTATATCCTCTTCTATTAATAATGGATCAGCTGGCTTAGGCAATAGATTATGATTTTCAACCGCAGATATATTAACTCCTGTTGACCGCAAGGCATTTTTCTGCTTTAGTAAAGTTTTTAAATCCATTGGCATCATTTTCACAAACCTTTTGGAAGTTGCCAATTTATTTGCTATTGAAGGGGGAATTGTACTTACTGGACCTGTCTCATTATCTTGTGAATCTGATTGGTACTCAGGCATTCCAGTGAAGGTAGTTAATATTGGTTTTTTTACCAAATAACCACGACCTCTAGTACGGTGTGATTGTTTGATTCTTTTAGGTCTGTTTCTTGTAATGGAAGAATCTAATAGTTCGGATGTTCTAGGTACATCAATATCGTCTTCTAGATATGCTGGCATAGGATATGAATCAGGATTTTCATCCTCAGTTATATTAATTCCTGTTGTCCGCAATCCTTTTTTATGGTCTAGTAACATTTTTAAATCCATTTTCATCCCTTTAGCAAACTTATTGGAATCCATTTTTTTACTGATGGAAATTTTTTTTGATTGTTTAAATTTATCAAGTTCAGTAGAGTTTGGTTTAACGTCTAATAGTGATGGTTGTTGGGGTTTAGCTGATTTACGTGTAGTTAGTTTCTTTGGTGAGGGAGCATCTAAAGTATTTAAATGTATAGTTTTATTTATACAGTTTTCATTACACACATTATTTTCTAATTTAACAAAAGATTGTAGGTTTTTATAAAACCAATAAAAAAAATATATATATATATATTATATATAATAATATTATATATAATATAATTTGTGGTGAAGTGAGTACCCATCCGAAATTGATTCTAGTGAGTATTATTGTGGTAATTTTTTTAGCAGAATAGTAATTTTAATCATGTAAGTGGTTAATGTTGAGATAGGATTGCAGCTAATTGTACTCAAACATATCACATGAATAGTGACATCATACAAATTATTTCTATTACCTTCATTATTTACACATGCTCTAGATTTAAATGTATACTGTCCAGTACCATAGTAGCCTTGACACACATAACATCCGATATTATTCTGAGATACATCATTAATGGTGAGAGTATTAGGATTATGTCGATTAACCATAGCATTATGTGGAAGTTTACTATAATTAAAAGTCCATTGTATTTTACCGAAGCCTTTACATCTTAGAATGATTTGATCTCCTAGAGATAGTTTTATAGCCGCAGGTGTAATTCTAGTTTTATCTAATTAACATAATGCAGTTTTATTACTACGATCATTTGAAATGGCAACTTTTACTGACAATGTATCTTACACCACACGTTTATCTATTACTCCTACCCCAAATGAAGTATTGGTGAGTACAAATACAATACCATATAAAGGGTTTTGTACAAAAATTTTGTGCATTAGTGAATTAAGAAGGTTTACAATAGAACCTGCAATATACCAAGATTCATTCAGTACTTAAAGATTCATTAATGTGACACTAGGCATTACATTAATTAATTATATTAAACTTACTAAAGTCATAGTATTCAATTTTGAGGGTCATTTTCTAAATCCAGAAGGAAAAGATATATCAGATTGTTAGGCTGTTCATAAAATCTCATAGATGAAGAACCAACAGGTACCAAGGGGATTTAGCCCTTAAGATATTAGTACCCCCCCCCCCCACCTAGATTTCATTCATCCATTATATAAAAAGAGATAATGGTCACAACTGCATAGACAAATATGCTATTTTGTCATATTGATAGGAGATAATGTGAAAACAAAAAAAAATTAAAACACCTGAAGTTAAGCTAGTCACTCAAAGCAACACTATTTGCTAAAATTTACAAACTATGCATAATCGATAAGTTGAGGCTAATTAAAATTGTTGTAGCAGCTAGATTGCTGCTGAGTTTCCAAACACATAATAATCAAACTATTACTGGGATGAATTTTGTCTAAAGTTGAAGTTACAGTGCAAGTTGGTGCCTGCTTTGTGTAAAGTATGGGAGCATCTGTACAGTTAAAATTATTTTATGCCTAATTGTATCAGATGACAAATTCAGAAGCTATTAGCATGCTCAATGAATTGTCCCAATACATGAATGTGCTAACCGACTGGAACTAATGAGCAAACATTCTCAACTTCAACGACTCAAATAATATTTTATGTTATCCTGTACTGTCACAAAGATGTGACAATTAAAATGAATGCTTACCAAACACTAATAAAATTTATCTAATTAAATTAACAGGGGGGTAGGGGGAAGAATTAGTTAGGTACAAATAGTAGCTAATTTTGATTTGTTTGTGTAGACTTAATTTGACAATAATAGTCAGGTATATATGGTTCAATGAGGGTTTGCAGCAATTCATTGGCTCTCTCTCAAATAACTATGATCCTCAGCCTATATTATGCCTATCACCAATCAAGTGTTTTAATAATTAAATTTATTAACTATTTTCTTGTGAAGATCAAGCATAAAAAGTTATTGAAAAAGACAAATGACAGAGTGGATTTATTTATTTGGCATGCACAATAATTATTATTGTAATTTTAATTTCTTAGTTATTGTCCAGGACTCTCCTGGACAACTGGCACAGGCTGGCCCTGGCCAAAGAACAATAAACTGCTAGCTCAGGCATTCACCATGTATTGTTCATTAACTTAACTTATCAACCCTTTACCCACCATTGAAATTCATTTCCAAGACCACCTTCCTGTCAGTGGTCCCTATTATTTAAGCTGGTTCAATTGTTGTATTTTTTGTTGCCTATCACTGCTAACCTTGACCATAACACTGTCAAAGGAGTGCGCATTTAGCGAGTGTCCTTGCAAGGCTGAAAGCTCTTGGTGGCCATCGGCTGCGCAAGACATATTTCGTGGCGCTATAGTAAATAGGCAGTCTAGTCTGGTCTTTCGACTTAGCTAAGCTGGGTAAAGAAGTGACCATCAGCAGGGCTATACAAACCATTTTTTAGAGTCCCTGTTCAGTTATTGTATTGTAATTGGTATTATATTATTATACTGTGATCTTGTCACTGCATTACTGGGATAATTAGCGACAAAAGGGGCTCATTTTGAAAAAAAAAGAAGACATGATCAGTGGGACTACACATTACTTAACTAATAGTTACCTACTACTTTTACCTTGATTCAAAATTTAGTTCATAAACAAATTTCTGACACACATACATTAATGTTTTCTAGCATGTTGTATGAACCAATAAGGTTAAAAATAAGTTCAGTGGCTAGAGCATTGGAGGCTAAAGCCATGGGTCCTGGGTTCGAATCATGCATCAACTGAGATCGTTTCACATTATTTTGCCTTTGCTACTTTTAAGACAAGACCACTTTAAGTGAGAAAGTTTCAATAATAGTGTAAATTTTAAATACATTCAGTTCGGTACCGTCAAATTGACCAACCCAAAATGTATATGTTTGAACTGGTTATAACTGAAAGTTTGGTGTAATTTATCACATTTAAAAAATATATTACATTAGCTTGGCAACTTAACACTTTAAATTTGTTTATACTATTTGATTGTAGTTTACTCATATTTAGCAATTGTCATTACCATAGACATTGAGCACACTAAATGCCACAAAATGGTGATAACTGTGGTCTCCATAGCATATGTACGTGCCATCATTACTTGCTGTAGCATCATCTATTTTAATTTGGCTAGTCATGGACATGACAACTACATTAGATGGCAATTTACCATGATTAAAAAACCATCTAACCCTCTGAAAATTGCATTTAATGTGAATCGAACCACCAGTGTCCACGTGAAGATTATTGTCAGGAATATAATGATCATATCGGTCTAAAAATAATTTATATACACAGAAATCAACATTAAAAAATAGCAGGACTAAATTTCCAATATATAATTAAAGTTACACTTTAGAAAAAAATCAGGTTTATTAATTACAAAATACACCTTATCAACAGGAGACTGTGTTCTAATTATATATCATTTCATCAATTATTATGTGCTGAGTCAAGAAAAATAAACCATGTCAAAGAAGGAGAGCCCATCCACTCTCTGCAGCAGCATCTTGGAGCAACAATATTAACATGACAAATCCTGTAACTGGAGTTGACGATCAGAATTTTCATGCATTTATTGTTTAGACCTCTTTCTGCCTTTGAAAGCCTCACCTGCCTGAATGGTTTTAGACACATCAGCAGTATCCATTAAAATATGAGCTTGTTCTCTACACCTGTAACAACTAGAACAGTCCTCAATAACATGATTAACACTAAGACTGTTGAAACAAAGGTGATTAAACTGTCCATGGATAACAGTTTTGACTATGCTCTTTAATGTGCAAGCCTTGGGCCTGTAATGCTACTGCGTTGTTACTTTGCAACATGTCAAGCACCACTGTGGGGTGCTTGCTAGTCCAATAAATAAGTGTTTACAAGCTTATAAAACTGTAATGCCACAGATGCTTCTAAGGATTCCCTTCCCGTTTTAGTCTATCTCTCCTGCTTCTGAGTCTCTCTGTCCTTCTTCTATATATACTTGGCAAAACATTATCTTTCTCTGTTGTACTTTCCTCCGGATTCTAATCGCTTTTTGGTTACAAATATTCGCCTTTTTGCCTTCTTCTTGCACTTTGCCGTTTTGCCTTCACCGTCGTACTTGCCTTTCCTTTTCGTGCCCCGTTCTTACACGCTACACTTTACACATTATGGTATTGACTATGCTTTACCGAATGGTTTAACCTCGTGAATTATTCACGAATACACACACCGCCGACGCATGAAGCGTATTTAACGAGCAAAGCGAGTACATTATACTCCTGCAGCTATACGCAGGTGAAACAACTAGAAGGCTTGAGCAGAGAGTGGAAGAACATCACGATGTTTGTAAGTAAGGTAGTAGTGAGAAGGTTGCTGAACATACTTGGCAGCAAAATTATCCCATTAAACGGGGAGATAAGAGTTGTAGACGGAGCCAGTAAGAATCGTGAGTTGTTAAGATCAAGGAAGCTCCACACATACAGATGACACTTGATACAACAATACGCAGGTTTAGATGCTGGCTGTCCATGCTGCATGCAAATCACCCTCCAGGATAATAAAAAAAATGGTGAGCGAGCGAAGCGAGCGTGACACTCCCAGGTGTAACACAATTGAATATCTGGGATATTTGTTTGTTTATTATAATGTGTGGACGTGCGCTGTCATTTTGTACTTTGACCCTCACGTTTTTTGTGTTTGTTTCGTGGGTGTACCCCTTCCTATGCCGCCTCCACTAAGTTAAATCTTTCGGTTTAGCGATCCCATATCATTCAAGGAAATTGATTGTGTACCCGTTTCTGTTTTACTGAATCATTGTGCAGTAATTCCTTACAACTTCTTGTTTTTTTAAGTCGTAGAAGAATGTTAAGGGGAATGGTTACTATGGTATTGAAACCCTTACCAGAAGTAATTAAAAATTGCATTTTTAGTAGCTACTAATGTTAGTTGCCAAAAGCTACTGGTAATTCAGATAGTCGAGAACTACAGAAAATACCAGTACTAGGGGGAATTGAGGTAAAAAGTAGTTCCCTATTTGTTACCTAAAGTATATAATGGTCACAACGGACTTTTAATTTTAGAAACAAGGCCGTCGGAACCGCTGAGGCCGGTGAGGTTTCGGCCTCACCACTTTTTTGCGGGAGTAGGCGTGGTTTTGTTTGCGCGAGCGCTTATTATAGCGTTGCTTTTTAGCTTAGGTAAAATGGCATCGATGTTGGAGTTCAAAGGTGAACTATGATTACTTAATTTTCCACACCATTGACTTTGTTTACCAAACTCAAATTAGTATTCTATTCAATTTATTCACTCTTTCAATTTATATAAACTTATGGAAGTCTACCTGCATACAATGTTTTTTCTTTTTTCCTGTGTACTTTACTTTCATCACCCCACCTTGAGTATGCCTATAAAATTACCAGTCATTCAGTCATTTTTTAGCTGTTGTTCTTGTTCTAGTCGTTGTGATTACATTATATTGAAGAACCTCGTGAACTAACCTTACCACTACCTAGCTAACCACCATTGTGAGTGTAGCCAGAGCTAAAATACAGTCAACTAGCTACTAAAGTTTTGGCTGCATTCAATCATCCATGAAGCCTGGAAAGCTGCAAGTGCCAGTAGTTGGAACAGAGCCGCACCAGCCATCCTCTCTTCCATTTAAGTTCCCAGGGAGAGAATTTGGGAAGAAAAATGTCGTAAAAAGATCGGTTTTGCTGCTACAATGTCAGGTAAATATGCTGGAGTAGTTGCTAAAGTATTAAAAGAAGAGCCTAAAGCTTTGTACACACACTGCTATGGCCATTCACTCAGCCTTGCATGTGGAGATGCAATCAAGCATTCTAAAATTATGAAAGATTCACTTGATACAACTCATGAAATCACAAAACTTATAGAGAAGTCCCCACGTAGAGTTACATTGTTTGAGAAACTGAAAAGTGTGTTGGCCCCTGATACACCTGGTGTTAGAGTTCTTTGTCCAACAAGATGGACAGTAAGGGCAGACTCCTTAAAGAGTATCTTAGACAATTTTAAAGTTCTTCAAGAATTGTGGGAAGAAGCTATTGACTCAGTGAAAGACACTGAAATGAAGGCTCGTATAAATGGAGTTGCATCTCAAATGAAGACATTTGATTATTATTTTGGAATTTGTTTAGGGCATTTGATTCTTAAACACAGATAACTTGAGCAGAGCATTGCAAAAGAGTGACATATCAGCATCAGAAGGTCAGGAAGTGGCCTCCATGACTTTGAAAGTTCTTAAATCTATACGTTCTGATGACATGTTTAAAGTTATTTTGGGAAAAGATTTGTAAAGCGGTTGAACATTTTAGTATTTCACCACCAGGTTTACCACGTCGTCATAAAGCTCCTTGAAGATTCGAAGAAGGAGATGCAGAGAGTGTGTTTCCTGAAACACCAGATGACTACTACATGCCTATCTACTTTGAAGCATTGGATCTCATCACCACTTCTATTACTGATCGATTTAATCGGCCTGGTTATAATTTTTTTCATAATGTTCAAAATTGTATTCTAAAAGCAGTTCAAGGACTGGATTATGAAGCTGAGTTAAAGTGTGTGGCTAATTTCTATACGACTGATTTTAATTATGAATTATTAAAAAACTCAGCTGGAGATACTGAGAGCTAATTTCACTCCAAATCAAACCTCTGTTAAAATCACTGATGTTACTGAATTCTTCAAAGCAATGACTCCAGGTCAGGAGAACTTCTATCTGAAGTGTGTCAATTTTTTCCACTCCTACTTGTAATACCAGCAACTAAAGCTGTCAGTGAAAGGTCCTTTAGTGCTTTACAAGAGTGAAAACGTATTTGAGTTCGACAATGGCTCAAGACAGGCTGAATCACATCATGACTTTGTATATTCATCGAGGTCTTACTGATGATCTAAGCTTGATTGAAAGTGCTAACCGATGTATTCATGGAAGTGATCATAGAGAACAGATTTTTGGGAAATTTGTGGCAATAAATGTGATTGAAACTTTTTATTTGTAAACATAAATTAAATTTTCTTGAACAATGTTTGAAACTTTTTTTTAAATATAAATTAAATTTTCTTGGCTAATAATTGGCCTTGATTATTTGTAAATATCAATTAAATTTTCTTGACTAATATTGGCCTCACCACTTTGTATTTGCTTCCGACCCCCCCTGAGAAATGGACTGATAGATTATTTGGTGTGTTTGGTTTTTGCACACCACTAGTGTTATATAGATTTGTCCTAATCAACAACATTGGCAGGAGACTTTGACACGAAAGAGAAGTCAGACTAAGGGCTAAAACTTATTGCCCAAAAGTAGTGTCACCACAACATTAAGCGTACCAGTGATAGTAGCAAATTTTCTCGTTTTAAAAGCCAATATTGTTAATTAAAACTTGACCTGAATTTTCGGCTTCCCACAAAGTCCTCTTAGGTGGTTAGCAGAGGTGAACTCATCCTAGTAACACAATGTGGACAGCAAGATTTCTGGAAGGTGCGCTTACTGTTTATTATATCTTGGAGGGTGACTTGCATGCTGCATATAGACAGCCAGCATCTTGAAGCTCTAAACCTATATCTCTGTTAAACTTGTTGTCAGGTGTAATCTGCAGGTATCCGCTCAAATAGACTGAGAAACGCCGTTCTGAGAGCATGAACGTATTAATTGTCTAAAAACTGCCATGCTATAAAATGAAGCAAAAGTCATTGTTTGTACGGCTACTCTAGTGATTGTGTACAAGGTATACAGACATCTCACAGAAAAGTCTCCAACGTAGGACTGCAGAAGAGACCTATAAAGGTCTTAGCAAACTTGCTCACATCACATATCACATCACTATATACTTTGCTAAATATATAATGTAACAATACTGTATAGAATTGAGACTTTCTCACCTAAAGGGGTCTGGAAAAAAAAAGAAAGAAAAATGTCAAAAAATCTTAGTTGTTGCCAGGAATCGAACCCCAGGGCCACTAGTTTTAGCCACAGTGCTCTAACTACTGAGCTATCCCTCAACTACAAAAGAAAGTTTCAATCTAGTTTTCAGGAAAGGTAACAATACTACTGTAGTTTTATGTAACCTAGGCAGGCTCGCTCGATATTGGTGCTCAGCACACCACTACTTTATAATATACATTTGGATGTACTTGCGTCATTCATGTACTTTGACCCTGGCGTTTTTTTGCGTTACTTGGCGGTCTAACGCGTCCCAAACTTTACTAACGGAATCCTTCGGTTTATCGATCAATACTGTTTCATCCTAGAAATTGAATTGTGTTTACCGTTTTGAATTCTTTTGTGGGTGTAGTTAAATCTTAAAAACTTAGCGGGATTTCACTACTATTCCAGTGGCAGTGGTAAGTTAATGCCTGTATGTCATAGTTGTAAGCCCTACTCAACAGTATTGATTTGAAAATTTATTGGCCATTAGTCTAACCGCTTAGGAAGTCTTGTGTAGGTAGCTATGTCCAGTTGTGTGTTCCGTTCAAAAGTTATTAACGGTTTTTACCGCGCCAACTCAACTTGGACATACTACTATAAATCAAGTACCAGTATATGGTAAAGGGGTTACAATGCCATAGTAATCATTCCCACAACTGTTGGAATTAAAAAAAATATAAAAAGACAAAGAAGTCATGTTATTTAAATGTTTGCTTTATTGTCAAATAATGTCAACATGAGTTTGATAGTGTGTCTGGAAGCTAGGAAAACTTTTTACATAGCAATAACTATTTTCGTAGCTAGGCTTCTAGGGTTTGCACCATTCGAAATCTCGTGCCTAAGCGGTCCAAAAAATTTCCTTTAAAAACTTCAGAGCCTGAGGGAATTCCAAAACTCAATAGAATAGTCTATGGGAATAAATAAAACCACGCGCGTTTCCCGCCCTACACGCGGCTGGATTTAGTCACGCGCTCTTACGGGGCCAACTACGTGCGCAGTACCACCTCAGAGACAATTGTAACAAAAAAAAAAGTTTGGTGACTTCGCTTCTACCCTTCTACTTGACATTCTGGTTCATTTTAGGCTCAGGACTTTGTTGCTAGTCAAGGCTACTTAACAAGAGCAAGCTACATGTACGTTTGTAACATGAGTTATTTGTCCACTCAGATTTCCTTACCAAAACAGGGCCGATTTATTTAGTAACTCAGCCACTAGAGTTCTCTATGGTTATGAGGATGCTATTGACCACCCTCCAAATCCAACTGCTGCCTGTATCTACCACAATTTCATGTCATCATAAAATCATATAATACATATATATATATCATTGTGTTGGTCATAGCTAAAGGCTTAGGTGATGTGCTGGATTCTTCACATTACTGTTGAGTACTTTAGTAGTTGGTCACACAAAGAAAGTAAGAATATAATTTAAATATACACTTAAGCACACAACAATCAGACTTACTTGAGGAGACGTTCGGCCGGCGGTCCTGCGCTTGTTTTCCTCTAAGAATTGTGCTACATTAGTAGCTCCGACCACCCTCCACAGCCTTCAGCCAGTTTTAGCCCACAACTAGAAGCTGTATAAAGGGTGACTAGTTATAACCGATCATATATTGAATACAGCCGTGGAAGAAACTGCCACAGCTTCTTTTTCTTCACCTCAACAAGTAAACTTACGGTAATAATTGCACATAAGGCCCGCCCCGTTTTTACTGTGGGCTTCGATGTTTTCGGTGTTAGAGGTGACCTTAATTGGTTTCCGGTTTGCCCAGTCCATTTCTCTTTTGCCACATTTGTGGTAGTTACCCACGTGGACATACTATAGTAGCTTGAGTGTTAGAAGTTAAAAATCAATCATTTTAACAGTAAGTGTAGTTTTAGGCTAGCTCCCATTTGTGCCTATGCACTGTAAAAATTATAGCGTGAAGACCCACCAAATCTACACCAAATTGGTGGTGTGAATGCCCATCATCTATGTATAGCGTGTCCTTTACACTTTTCACCTAGTGTGAATGCATACTTAGCGTGAAATTCACACTCAAGGGAACCAAACATTAATTATATTCATGTGCAGGCTAAAAACAATGCTATTATTATTGTAATCTACCTTATAAATGTGTTGTCACGTGTGTGTAAGAGATTTGACAAATATGTTGACCTTTGATTAATGAGATCAGGGATTTAGGCACAGAACATACACACCAATCTCTTTTTGAAAAATATTGTTGATATTATAATATTAGAATCAACCAAACTTACAATAATTCCGCTATAATATAAGTGTAAGTTTACACTGAATTTGGAGTGAACTCACACTGAATTTAGTGTGTACTTCTCACCAAAAAAGTGATTCACGCTCAATTTGGTGTGAACTACACGCCTTGTGGGTTTACAGGGCAAGCACATCAAGAGTTTATACTGTCGGTGACCATGTCCCAAACTTCACTAAACAGAATCCCCCAGTAGTTACTGTAGTTAGGTAACACAAAACTACAGTATTGCTACTACATAAATAGGAGCGAGCGCGGCACTCAGGGGTAAGACAGTTGAAAATCGGGGATATTTGTTTTACTTTGACCGTGGCGTTTTTTGTGTTCGCTTCCCCTATCTCCACTAAACAGAATATTTTCGTTTAGCGATCCCTATCTTAACACTGTGCAGTAATTATTTAGAACTTCTTGTTTTCAAGTCGCATAATGTTATGAGGAATGGTTACAAATGACAAAACTGTTACAGTGAAGATATCTAGCATGGAATAAACCACTTATTACACTCTTCAGAATGATAAGGCTAGATAATTCACTCTCAGGCATTATTTTCACTCACCTCTGGCTCTGGCTTGTGAAAATACATTAGCCTGCTCATGAAATATTTTGCCATTACACTCTGACTGATGTAATAAGTACTACAGTATGTATGTATATATATATGTATATATTTCATTTTTCGTATTTTATATTGCTATTCTTGTCATTTTTTATATGGAAGATTCTGTTTTATTCTCTTCTATTTAATTTTTTTATTATATTTAATTTTTATTACATTTTTTCTAACATACTATGTATGTGTAATAACGGCTAATTAGTAACAATATCAAGATTGTAGTTAATGATTAATGGTAAACCTGAACATCACAAATTATTTCAGACCAGCCAAGATAGTATATATAGCTGGCCAGTTAAGAGAATAGCCAGCTAACTACTTCACAAATACATGAGCTATGTGAACACTGACATTAACCATTGACTCTAAAAGTCCTTAGGGCATTGTGGTGAATTTCAGTGAATTCAAGGCAGGGGGACGGTATGTGCAGTCCATTTACAGGGCCGTAGGAAGCAATTTTGAACCTGTACGGTCAAATAAACCACACCCACCAGTATTAACCACACCCATTTAGGACACACCCTAATTTTTTTTTTTCGCAACTGCTCCTAAGTATTATTTAAAAAATAAACTAGACATCCCTCTGTGTTGTATGTCAGTTCTGTTTTCATGTATTTACTTGTGTACTATCATCTATATTCTATAGAATTTATGATCCTGGAGGAGACAGAAATGAAGAATAGACATAATTAAAGTAGTTCAATGAAAAAATACTTAAAATTGTCCAAATATGCTATTTCTGTGTTCACTACCAGCAACAAAATCATTAAGACATGATTTGAGATCAATTTCATCTGTACTGTCTTTATGTACATGAAGAATCATCAAACTGTTGAGTCGTTGTTGACTCATTGTTGACCGCAAGTATGTCTTTATTCTAGGTAATCCTGAAGCACTTCTTTCACTCACTGCATTCGTAGCTGGGCTAACAAGAATAATTTTTACTAGAGTACACACTTCAGACATTATACTTCGTTGTGCAGGAGTGAGCGATTTAAGATAATCAATAATGCCTCGCAGACAATATCTGGACTACCCAACGAAGTAGCCGTGCTTTAAAAAAGACGGTACTATTAATGCGCATGCGCACGTTTCATTAGCCACACCCACCCAAGAGAAAAACTTAAACGGCCATGGCCGTCGTGGCCGTTGCGGTTCCTACGGCCCTGATTTAGCTAATGCTAGGAAATGTTCACACTCACTATTAAGCTACTCTCAGTAATCGTTGATAATTTTGTGAAATCAAAACAGGGAAGACCATCAGTGATGAAGGGAGGCAACTGCTATGAAGGGGTAATCTGTGCTTACAGAGACAGACCCCCTAGGACGGTCAGTGCCTACATATGTATGGTCTTGGGAGCATTGTTGCATATAGAGGGTATATAGATGTGGCTGGTCTGACAACTTTTTGGTGGAACCAAATTTGGCATGACATGTTAGTAAAAGGCAATAATAACTCATTAAATTGGTGAAAGAGGGGCAACAAAACAATACAGTGACATGCATAAGAAGAAACAAATTTCAAGCAAGTGTAATTACTATTTTTTCTGTGGATTTAATTATGTGAAGTCTTGTAGTAGCTTAGTATCAAGATTTTTTTTAATAATTGCCAAACTAGAGGTAAGGCAGAAGACCGGGCAGGTGTACAGACTTTGACAGAGTATATATTCTTTGCATAAAATCATGGCCTTGTGGGCCTTCTAGTGCAATATGAAGTGAATGACAAAGCCAGAGAAGGTAGTGGATATATATATGTGATACAGTACAATACAATACAGGATGTTTGTGACAGAGTTTTCTTTTAAGGGGTGTGAAACTTTGTTCTTCAGGGCAGCCTAGGTGTTGATTACCTGCTTACTGATCTGAAAGGACAAGAACAAAGGGTCAGGAACAATGTAATACACGGAAGGATAGGCGAGCGAGTCGGAGGCTGAAGATGACCTGCTCGCCTATCCAACCTCCAAGGTAGACTGGAGGTGTCATATGTGATGCTGGGAGAGAGCACAAAATTAATGCCCACAAGAGGGGCAGAGGAGTAGGAGGGACATAGGGGAATGGTTAGGGAGGGGGGGGGGGGGGGGGGGGGCATAGTTCATGAATTGTTCCTTAGTAAGACCAACTTCCCTGCTCCTGAGGTGATACCTAGCCGCATCAGAAATGGAGAGTGTTCCTGCTTTGACGATTAGGGAGGAGACTGTGGCTGGGGCTCTTCTGGCGACTAGGGGGCTGAAGGGAAGGGCCAGGTCTGTGAGTGCTTCTTTGAGGGCAGCGGACTTGAGAGCTGGGTGGTTTTTGACTGAGAGGATGGTGGTGCACTCTGGGAGAGATCTGTTGGTGGAGTTCTGGAGGAATGTAAATTAGCGCAAAGACGTTGAGTATCTTTAGGTTCCTTTTAGAAAATAAAGCTATAAAGTTCCTCAGATATCTTGGTACTGAATTGCTTTTCTTATATTGATTTAAGAGTAGATAGTTGAGGTATATTAGTAATGTTTTCTTTAATTGTCTGTGGACTTTGTGTGAAAGTTCACCACTAAAAGTATATGAATAATGTTTATTGACGGCAAACACCTGCGGTTATGTGTATGCAAAGGCTGTGGGAAGTGTTAAGTGCTATCAACCACGAAAATCTACCACCCTCACCTGGCTCCACACGCATCTCCGCATCTCCGCACGCATCTCCGCATCTCCGCATCTCCGCACGCATCTCCGCATCTCGCAAACATAACCACAGCTTGATATATTAGCTCGCGTGGGGCAAAAATCTTCTCATCCAGTTGTGAGTTCCACTGAAGTTTCCCCAGCTCCACAGGAAGCAGTTCAAGAGTTAGTTGAGAAGCTTTCAGCATCGCTCAACAGAATGATTTGGTGTTTGATGTGTCCAGTCTCTCTCAGTTTTTGGAAGAATTCAGCCATAGACTCCAGACTTCTGGACCAGCGTTGGATTGAGCTATGGAGACTTGGAACTGCTCAAATCTGAATGCAAGCACCGAGATGAATTTGTACGGATAGAGGAATTAACAGCAAACCCCTCAAGGAGAAGCTGTCCAAGCACTTCAAATACAGCCAAAGAAAATAAGTCCTTTTTTTCCAACCCGGAGCCACTACCTCACAGAAGGTTTCACCTCGCACAAATAATTAGTGGGCTATTTCTTCAAATCCTTACACCACTAGCTAATTCACTTACCTGTGCGTCTGTAAGGCAGACGTGCTAGTATCGCCTGAACGGGGTTCTGTATAAATTCACTGCAGGACCCGCTCCCAGCTTAGTACCGAAATCTAACAACAACAACAGCACCGTAGAATTCTTCAACAGCACCGTAGCGGTAGGTGATTCTTCTCACTAAAAAGCAGCTAAAGCGGAGCGCACCTTTGGTGGGCGGGGCGCAAAATGCAACACCCGGGCCGAGGGGGGGGGGGCGTTATAGTTTCACTGCACTTCGTTTTGACCCAACCGCAGTTCGCCTGCAAAGAGGGTGAATTTGCGACAAGTATTTTTTAGCCATAAGGGGTCATCACGGGATGCAGTCTAAACTTGGAACAGTAATTTGGTGACGTAAGGTGAGCAGGCCTAAGTTTAGATTTTCTTGATAGCGCGCCAGGAAGCAAATTTGACCTTAGTGGTCGGATATTTAGAAAAGTAAAGCTAAATACTAGACGTAGGAAGCGGGGACATAATGGGAGGAAGCCGTAAAGTCTTGAATCGGCAGAAAGCTTGGACGGTTGGGAGAAACAACACAAATGTCCCAGAAGTAAATCGCTCCTAACTGGGCTTACAAAGATGCCAATGGTCTGAATTTTGGTGTGCAGAGAGACCTTATCACCCTAAATAATTTCAGCATGTTAAATAATTGACATCATTGCTTGAAGTTGTTGTTGTTGTTTTTCAGCATCAATTTTTAAGGAAAATGCGTGGGCTGGATGGGTCTCCACCCTTAAGACAGTTGTATTTCATAGGAATCACAAAAGCATTTAAGCTGGAAAATTTGATGTCTAAATAGAAATTCCTGGAAATATTGAAGTCTAAAGAAATGATTGTAATTTTTATGAATATTATGATTAGGTGAAATATAATCGTTGTTAAGCAAAAATTAGAGTTTACCGCTAACAGTGACATTCCTGCCCCCTGCAGCTTGACCTCACTTGGGTGATCTATTTTTACAATAACTGCTGTAGGAGCTCCTCCCATTACTGAAGCTTTGCTATAAGTGAGAGCTTTTGAACTCGTAAGGATCCTGAATGGAGGTTACACTTTGCCCAGCAAGGTTTAGGTTCAGCTGTGAGCAGAAGCTGTTCGCTTGTTTTTCATCTTGCACCCTAAGGTAAGACCTGGCACCTAGAAATAGGAAAATTCCAAGGAAGCTTTTGCTACATGGTGGGGTACCTTATGAGGTCATAAAATGGCGTTCAACGTATGAAAACTAAATGTATGGAAAGAGTGACGTGTGCCTAAGTTCAACGTGATAGTTGCAGGCTTAACATTTAGATCCATACTTTCTGCTATTTAAGCTGCACACACTTTACTAGGTTGAACTTAAGCGCAATTAGCGCAATTGACACGTATAGCAATGTAACTGGGGAGACCTTTACTTACGTGCCAACTGTCCTGAATTGAGGGCAACACTCAAATTCGAAAGTCTGCCACAGTCCCAATCTGTTTGAAAACTTTCACAAAAGTAGACCATTTTTTAACAATCTTGGCCGTAACTTGAGGATAACTAGTATCTCCGTCAAGCCAGGTCAGAACCTCTACACAGCCGCTACAACACTAAAGAAGGGTCTGGAACGTCGATCCGATCAATCCCGAGTAAATCCTGGGGAACTATACTTTAACGGGTATAGCGTCCGGGGAATTGGGAATAATAGCGCTGGAAATTAACCTGTACGTGCATTAAGCGCAATCGCCCCAGGTCGCTCTTGCCTCACGCCGTGCTTGCCCCATTTCGCAATGTCAAACGCAGGATGTAACAAAGCAAACAAATTACAACATAAATGTATCTAAATTTAAACTCTAAGTGGTGTGAAACAACACTATAAGGTTGTCCCATAGCAACACGCGTTTCCCCTAGATCAGGATATTAATTTATTCCTAGCTAGTACACACCATTCGATAATTATACGCGAGCGGAAACAACCGTGCAGTAGTAGCAAAGTATCCTAGATCTTAGTACATGTACCTCAGATTAAATTTTGAACTTAAAACTTTGAATATTTTTAACTGTTTTCTGTAAACATGTGTTTAAAAATAGCATACAACTTACCACCGACATAAACGCGTACTACTTCCAGTGAATCTCCAAATTTATACAATCCAGAATGTGATTCAGTCATACCTGGGACTATTAATGTAATACCATTCCGAAGCGCCTCATTACGCCTAAATGGGCCAGTCCAGAATGCCTCACTCTCACTATTGCAATCAGAGCATTCCAATTTTAGTTTGTCACCTCTTTGTACTACGAATCTCCTGAAATCACCAAGAACTAAAACAAAAAGGTATGGAACTTCATACGACAACTATTTAAATAAAAATAATGCCTACCAATTGGGATAAAAATTAAAATTTCTAGGAAGCAGATCATGACTGCTGACCATTAATTTTACTGACCGCTACAACTTTTTAATAGCGTCCGAAAGCTATAAAAGGGGTAGCTCCCCGGGAGGGTAGATGTGGTTTAAATGCTTGCGGCTTAAATGAGTCTAGTATTCAAAATACACAGCTCCCTAAACAACGCGTGTGCGATTAGTTACCTGGTAACTAGTGAAAAAAGTTTTTGTTCTGTTCACCGCTAGCAACATCTAAAGCTGAATAGTACCAAAAATGAGAAACTGGCTGTAGTGGGAAATATCGCCGACCAAATTTGCCCCAACTTAACATGAAAATTCCTGAATACCTGCAATGGGACCTAAAACTCAAGCGTACTGCTTCCAACCTTAAACGTTTTTCTTTTTTTGTGCGATTCAATATTATAATAATATTTATTGGTAAGCCTCATATTTGTATTTACTTAAGATAGCTCGAGTTGCAGAGCTTAAGAGTGGAGATCCGACCCACACTTTTTCCTTAAAAATTGATGCTACAAAAAGTCTTCAAGCAAGGGTGACAATTCTTCAGCTGAAGTTATTTAGGGTGAAAGGTCTCTCTACACACTAAAATTAAGACCATTAGCATCTTCATAAGAACGGGCCTTGGGAGCCTATTTCATTCAAGTTACAAGCTCCTCAGCCTCAAGTATATAATCTACAACTCCTCCAAGGGTGCCGTCACTGACTTCGTCTACTGCTACATTTGTTGATTGTCTTCAAAACCTTCGCTGTACTTTTTCTCAATTCTGCTTTGTTTTGTCTAGTTCGTTGTGCTCATTAGGTCCTCGCTGCAGCGCGCCCGAATTTTTTTCTTTCAAAAATATTGCAACGAACATTTAGTAGCTAAGGTTATAGAGGTTATTCCAGTGCGTTAATAGACGCGCATGCACTTTGCGTGTCGCTACACTGAGTGGCAAGAAAATACCACTGGTTAATAACGGTCATCACCCCAAGCCATGTCTCTGAACACTGACAGAGTTTACTCTTCCTACTATGAAGCTATGGAGGAAAAGGTGAAAACTAGATATTTGGAGAAGCTTGATATTTTAGGAGAAGGAGTGAGTGATCCTTATACTTTTGATGTAGTAGAATCTAAGAGCTTATCTGATATGTCAAGTATTGAGTATCCTGATATATACAATTATCTAATCAATACTCCTAGTCCATACACAAAGGAAGAATTGAAGTCTTATAAGAGTTTAATGGGATATAAGTATCTTTTAGCTGGATGGGTCAGCAACATATCCGTTCACAAGATACTATCTGAAAATTGTGATAAATTAGTAGTGCTGGCAAGAGTAAGACATTCCCAAAGTGTTTCAGCTCCACCCCTTATTCCTTGGATAGCTGCAGAAAATAATGGAACAATATTGTGTGCTCACTACACCTGTATGGCAGGTCTTGGTGAGGCTTGCTCACATATATCTGCTTTGCTTTTTGCAGCAGAGGCACACACAAAGTTAGCCCAAGAGACTTCGTGTACATCAGAGTCATGCAAATGGCTGCCTCCAAGTATGTTTCACATTGATTGCTTGAAAATAACTAATATTCCAAGTGGAAGATGGTTATGCCCCGACTGTCGGCAAGTCAAATCAGTTAAAGGCAAACATAAATAAAAGTAAGTTATTTTATATGAAATTGAACATTGGAAAACATAATTCACATTACAATACATTGCAAATTAGTTTTTGTCACTTCACATCATTATTTATATTATATATATATAACTGAATATTAATTAAAATGGAACAACAGATTCACAATAATGTCACATTGCACTACAAATCAATTAAACTAGTTTCAGTAATTTCTTCACACATTATCATATTAATTGGTATAGTGGATTGTAGGATTGTATATTTCTGTCTTAAGACACCAATAACCCGTTTCACATGAATTCACACGAGACAGTTGACGAGATAAATCTACTTCCATTCGTGAAAGTTGATTTTTTACCCTTGGTAAATGATGGTGTTTGACACTAAAGCCACGATCTGCCAATACTTGATCTCCTGGTAAAAGATTATCTAAAACACCACACTGCTCTGTGAGGTGTTTGTCAGAAACACGACCACCCCAACCTTTTGCGACATATGAAATAACTCCTTGTGGTGAGATACCTATAAGGAATTTAATGGTATTGTGATGTTTATAGCTTTAATAAGTTTGTGCTCTTGCTAGGAGGTCACTAGATCGCTCACAAAAAACTTCAAAGCAATCTATTATGCAAACACATCGACTGAACTTCTTTTTAAAGTCAGTAGGCATAGTAGCCAGGGTTTTATCTAGTGAGGGGGGGTAGGGGGGAAGCTTCCCCCCCAAACATCTCAGCTTCCCCCCCAAAAATGTTGCAAGAATGTTTTATTTTTGTTGTTGTTATGCTTATGAGGGCAAGGCTTTAATTTTTGTGACATTTAAATGAGACTGCCAAAGCCAATTTTGATAATAAGCTTATAAGGACTTTTTTGTCAACTAGATTTAAAGAAATTATATTTTAGTACCACAAAACTCACTGAGACAGGCTTCCCTACTGAATTGCAAGTTCAATTCAATTGTGTGTTATCTTTGTAATGGGGGAAAAAAGAGAATAAAAATTAAGTATTTCAAGGATGATTTCGATGAATTAAATGAGTCAGAAATTCAACCAAAGAGAGATAAGCCTGAAGCTTTGAAAAGACACCTTAGGCCTCAGTGCTCTTGTTACTCTCAGAGCACCACCTAAATATCACTCTTGCTTTGCTCTATATGTCTACGTAAACCTCTTTTCCTAATTTAGCTAGATTAGCAGCCATCCTGATTGTGTTGCCTGTCACCATTGCTACAGTTGAGAGAACTTTTAGTAGCATTAAGCTATCAAGACTCGACTTTGTAACAGAATGGGTGAAAATATACTGGAATATGCCATGAGAATTTGTATCGACGGTCCAGATCAATTATCAAATGAAACTCTTGAATACATTTTAGATCATTACAAACATTCTAAGCCTAGAAAAATATCACTTTAACATTGTGCAATAGAATCACCTTTTCTTAAAATTTAAATTATTAATTAATCATAACTTTCATTCAGTAATTTTCATTGATCTATTTGTCTCTTAAATCATAAAAAAATTCTTAATATCCTGACCCTGTTTTCCATCTGGTCTGCAAAGTTGCTTGATCTTCCCCCCCAAACGAAAATTCCTAGATAGAACCCTGGTAACATAGAGTTCTTCACGTGAAGGCCACCGAATAACTGGTTGTAGTGTAATATACATAAACGTTGATCCATTTTCGGAAGTATTTAGACACTGTTGATTGACTAATGCCAAAGCGATATGCCAAGCCCTGGTTGCCTAAATTGAGTATCAGTTTCATCAGAGTCATAAGAAACTGCTGAAATTTAGATAAAGATGATTCATTGCATTTGAAATCAGTTGAAACATGCAGAAACACTGTATTCATGACACTGTAACAAGGAAGTCCAGTATAGAATTTAACCTTATCATCATCAGACTCTCTCTTCATTTAATTGCACTGATTCAAGCAACTTCTCCAGTTTACACTTTTCATTTTGAAGTTGTTGACTCTGCTTTGCAAATGGCAGAGGAATTCAGAGGTTAATTCTGTCTGTACTTCAGCACTGGATACTGCTACTGTCTCCATCAGTGGTTCTCCAATATCATGATCACCTTCATCACAATGAAGGGATTCTGTAGTTTCCTGGGAGAGTAAAGAATCTTGCTGCTCAATTTTTGTTTCATGAGAGGAATGAGTGGCTGTTGTCCTCAATTCCTTCATTCTTTTCCTTCTGCCATAATCATCTAATTCCTTAGCTTTCCTTTTCCTAGGAGAAATAGGTACATGACAAAAAATTCTGGGCACATAATCTGGCGATAAACAATCGTCACTCTTTTCAACACTTATAAAGTGAGAAAAACAAATCCAACTGTGCAGGCTTGGCTTCCAGTTTTTCCTACAGTAGAGCAGCTATCCACTTTTGACGTCGTTCAGGGTCAGCAGGAAAGCGATAAAAACTAAGTTTAATCCCTTTGGACAGCAACGCAACTTTTCACCATTATTCTTTTTGCCACTCAGTGTCGCGAATGCGCACCATTACGTCATATAGGACGTCACGGAAATAACCTCTATAGTCAGCCTGTGTATAAAGTTGGGAGTCATTTCTACTCTTAGTTTCTGAGCAGTAACACAAAGTAGACTCAGGGACTAAAAATTAGTACACGCGAGCTTTTGGGGAGACTTGATTGCATTCGAACCACACCCACAACAGATTAAATTGATTCCCAGGGGAATTGAATTCCAGGAGCTCTCTTACGGGCGCCCACAGGTTAGCAAACCTTTTTTCGGCTGGTTTTCTGGACCTTCTTTCACAGGATGCTGCCCTACTGAAACGAGTGTGAGGAGATTATTGTAGTCTTATTAATAGTGTTTTTTTTGGTATGGTCAGGTGAGGGAAGGCTTTTATCAATCTTGCTACATGCATGTTCAGTGTGTGTATGTACCTTTAATAGATTAGTGAACCATTTTTGCTGCTGGAAAAACTCTACAGTTTCAGTTTATGTACAGTTTTCTGTACTTAGCTATTCATTTCTTTATTCATCTTTACTTAGCTAGCTACATCACAAATATTCATCTATATTTAGCTAACTATTTCAAAATATTTTTTTAAATAAAATAAGTATCAATATATTATATAGATCCATAAAAATTATCAGTAGTCATCACAATACTGTAAAATAAATTAAATCATGAGTGATCATGAGTGATATATCAGGGAGAAGTATTGTACAAGAATAAAAAATTTAAATAATGGAGTCATGACTCCATTATTTTAAATTTTTATTCTTGCACAAAACTTCTTTAGTGAGGTATTACTTACCTGTCAAAGCTTGGAGACGATCTGGGAGCCAGTGCCTGCTCTAGGGACAAACAATACTGATAAAGTAAGCCCAGGAATACAATATCGAGCAGCTGCTCGATTTACAACTTTTCATGTGGCATGGCCTGGGTTAGTTTTATCCATTGGTGGAGGGCAGGAAGCTTGAATTACCCGAGGAAGCTTTGAATTACCCGCCCAAGCTAAGTTAGCGGTCGTATAACTATTTTGAGCTCGGCGGATTTTTGTGGTTATTGTGGTTATGGGAAGCGAACAGTATCAACTTGCTCAACCGCCATCTTGACAGTCACGCGCAGGCGCATAGCAGAACTAAATCTCACAAGTACTTCCCAGAAGTACTTCCAAAATTAACAAGTACTTCTTAAATGTACTTCCGAAATTAAGAAGTACTTCTCATAAGTATTCCAGAACTAAGAAGTACTTCTGAGAAGTACTTGTGAGATTTAGTTCTGCTATGCGCCTGTGCGTGACTGTCAAGATGGCGGTTGAGCAAGTTGAGATCTTGATGGAATGGCCAGGAAACTTCAGGGAAGTTATTAGGATCTGTCCCTAAGAAATAGAAGCTTATGTTCAAAGTAAATTGCCATCTTAGAGTAGCCATACTCCATGCTTGCTTCTATATCATGCAGAAATGGTCCAAAAGATGGAATTGCTTTGTGGACTCTGCGACAAATTAACAGTGGTAGAGTACACTTGTGAGATAGCCATACTATGCATCCTAATCTCATAATAATTAGCTAATAGTTGACTATTTGTACAGGTTGCAATGGAAGTAAAGGATCTTTGTGAAACCTTACAATAACCAAGTGAAGCCACAACTAGATCTCTTGCCAAACTCTTTTCTGGCAATCTAAAGCAAAAGTTTGATCCTGTTAAAGACTGTGTTAATTCTGAAAATAAACCCAAGAAGAAAGCTGAAATACCTCGATGTAGAGGTCGGCCTAAGCAGATTCCTGTTGTGTGTTTGAAGTTCATTCCCAGTACTATTCCAAAAGGAAGTGCTCAGGATGCTTTAAGAGAAAAAAGAAGAATCAAATATGTCGGATTTTATCACTTTTTTCATGTACAGAAGTTAAAAAAGAATGATGCACTTCCAGATTTTATTCCAATTTTGACTTTTTGCAAGCTACAAAAGGCCATACACTTTCAGTGGCATCCAAGCAAGAACTGGATGACTGGATGGTAGTGGCATCATAGATTTAGCTAAAGATGGTTCCCTTTACTTGTTAGAGCAGCCAGATTCTGAAGTCAAATCATCAACACCGAAACTTTAGAACGTTTTGGTGTTGATGAATTGGCTTCAGAATCTGGCTATTAATAATGCTACACAACAACTGATATTTTAACATTCGCAACACCCAGGTAGCCAATTTATTCTAGAAACTTTCCTGCTGTATCTTAGAATGTTATTGCATGGCAGCTGATATATGAGGACCCATGCAGTCAACATGCAAAAGATATCATTTATATTATATTATACACAGGGCTTCTAGAATAAATTAGCTACCTGGGGTGTTGCGAATGTTATAATATCAGTTGTGTGTACACTAAATTAATAAACTATATTATTTATGTATAATATAGTTATATAATATGTGTGTGTTCTCCCCTTACCTTAAATATATTCAGGGTAGCAGCTACCCTTATTTCAATTATAGCTTTATAATCTTGAACATTCAGATTTTCATGAAGAACCAAATGAAAAACAAGTGACTCAAAAAAGTATTGAATTAATAATTATAGTTGATTCAAGCTAGAAATGAAATGAAGATGAATTGTTTTTTCATCAAGGTCTATCCCGAAATTATCAGATGGGGCTAGTGGATTGATGGCAAACTTCAATTCACTGAATTGATTTCTTTATTCAGGAATCACTAATGCATTTTGGTGATCTGTTTCATGATGAGTACCATCAATATCCATACCATAATTGTCATCCACTGCATCATCAAAATCAAAGGCTTCAGTGCTTGAATTTTTGCAGCAGTAAACATCCAGCAGTATACAATTGATGAGGGCTTTTATGATTAGTTGTTCTCATAGGATGGCTGTTCCATGCTGCCCGAAATTCTGATAAACTTCGATCAATTCTCGAAAGATATACATAATGGAGAGCCCACATGTGCAGTTCTTCTAGATGATTGAGCAGGTCCTGGTCTTCCATGTAGTAAAACAATTTGTAGTACAAAATAGTCACACAAGTATGCATATCTCTCAACAAAAGTTCAATTCTTTGATTGTGCATGCTTGAGACTGTTAGCATTTCAGTACCACGCTTTTCCATCATGTATGTTGCTACTCCAACATTTTCTAAACCTTGATCTGAGAGACTGGAGATGGCAGGTTGAATTTAGCATCTATGAACATTTCGTAAACAGTGGAGGCTTTGTTGTTACAAGTACACTGTAGAGGCTTTGTTGTTACAAGTACACTGTAGCGGCGGTATAATGCCAAGGAGAGAATAGTTCACCAAGTACGGTTATTAATTAAAGTAATAAAGAATAGTTCATGTAATACAGCAAGTAACTGTCCACAAAGACATAAATAGTGAGAATGAAAAAAAAGGTAACTAAGTAATAGTTAGAGCATACGCACTTAGGTACTGGTGGATTTAGTGCACTGAAGCCCAAGGGCCATAGGCCCGAGGGCTTTGTGCACTAAATCCACCAGTACCTGAGCGCATGCTCTAACTATTTTAGAACCCCGTTTACCCGCCAGTTTCCACTAGCAACTTGGTTTATCAGCATTTTCGCACAAATATGGCGGTGTCAAGCGAATTTCCGGCCCAAAATTAAAATTCAATTGAAGCACACCTAGCAGGTTTACTTTAGCATTGTAGCTGCCAGCTGTTATCTCCAGATCTAACTCTACCCTGGGCTGCTCTGCTCTGCTGTAAACAGTTAAGCAGCTAGCTATGGTAAATTCCTACTGGGTATGAGAGTCAGCAGGAGAGTTGTCGAACTATGGCTGCTGGAGAGTTGTCGAACTAGGGCTGGTCCCCGTATAGGTCGGATATGAGAGGGTAGTAGACCCTCACATATCATATCCAGGCCTCACACAGCTTTATCTGGCCTATTCTATTAAACTAAAACTCAAAAATAGCAATACCCCAAGGGTGGTTAGTATGCACAGTTTATATACCTAAAGGCAAAAAATAGTGCACACTTACCAAGTTAGTACACCTAGTAACAATATAGCAACGGGTTCTAAGAAACATTAAAACGGAAAACGGACTTGAACATCGACGTTCGCCAAACATCGACGATTAACGCCGAGTACAAGGCGCAAGTGCAAAGGTAAAGACTAAAATGAAATAGTTTGTGTAGGACTAGATCAAATAGTTTGTGTAGGACTTCTTTCCTCATTCGGCTTGAACATACACTGATGATAAATTATCAAGCTACTATATATCAATACACCCATGAGTCACCAACCTCCATATAATAACCAACCTCCATCTAATCAACTTGTGATGTGAATCTAGAAAAAAAGGAAGTAATAATCGTAATAATAATTAACAACAACAATAATATAATAATAATAATAATAATAATAACATTGACAAATTTAAGTGAATAACACTAACTACAAAATTCTTAAACCTCCCAATGTGCCATAATGAGTAAACTTGACGATTTATAGAACCAGGCAGACGTCGCATCATATTCCCAAGAGGACACTTCTTACTTTTTCTCTTGTATCTTTTATCATTCTTATAACACTTCCTACTTTTTCTCTTGTAACTTTTATTCCTCGGGCACGATGATTCCCCCAAACCATTGAAACACCACAAAATGGTTGATACTGACGCATATCCAAAATCACATCTTTCAAATCATCCTCATTAATAGTGGTAGAAGGAATTGAAGTAGTCCAGACTTCACCGTCGCCAACATGCATAAAAAATTCTTATTTAAGACTACCTACACTTTTTCAGTTAACCTTACACTTTGAGCAAATATAAATAAACTACTGTCCAACCAAATCACTATAATAACAAATTCTGTAGACAAAATCTAATTCTGATTTTCAAATCGTGACACTTCATTTAATTTTTACCACAGTCATTCTGCTTATACCTGCTATTTCTGTCCACTTAAAGAAAAGCGATACCAAAAATACTAAAATTTCTTTGGAAACGTTAAAAAATGGTCTTCCTCTGATCTATTGATCGTGATAGGGGTAGAGGATGCTGAACGGGCAGGGTTATACTCATCCCATTTGTTTACCATACCATAGAGACATTGCAACAGTTTTGATAACAACAAAATGCAATGTTCCAATGTGACTGTGAGCTCTTTTCGATGCAGTATATTACATTCCAGCAGGTAGTTATACAGAGTTCCAGTCTGTCTACAATATGTTCACAATATCCACAATTAGCGACTCCAAAATGGCCTCTGAACTCTCATAAAAAATTCTTATTTTAGACTACCTACACTTTTTCAGTTAACCTTACACTTTGAGCAAATATAAATAAACTACTGTCCAAATCACTATAATACCAAATTCTGTAGACAAAATGTAATAGAGGGATTGCACGTTACGTCACTGCGCGCGCTATTAGGCTAGTCCGCCATTTTTTAGGGCAATTGACTGAGCTCCGGTGTGTAATTGGCAAGCGAGCGTAGCGAGCGAGACACTTACAGCGGTAACACAATTGAAAATCGGGGATGTTTGTTTATCAGTATGTATGGACGTACATATGTCATTTTGTACTTTGACCCTCGCGTATTTTAGTGTTCGCTCCGCGTTCGACCCCGTCCCAAACTTCACTAAACAGTATCCTCTGGTTTAGCTACCATTATCGTATCACCTTAGAAATTGAATAGTGTGTACCGCTTTGAATTCTTTTGCGTGTGCAGGTAAAATTCTAAAACTAATGGAAGTTCCATTTCTATTCAAGTTAGTCGCTATTTGTCACAGTTATCAGCCCTACTCAACAGCATTTACTGGAAAATTCATTGTCCACCAGACGAACCACGAAGGTAAGTCTCGCGTAGGTATGTTCAGTTGTGTGAAAGTATTGTGCGTTAAAACTACTATTAAGAATATCACAAAGAAAATTTTCAATAACGTGACTTGATTTTGTTGCTTCTCTTTCAATTCAAACAGTTGAGGGGAGTGGTTATTATGGCATTGAATCCCCTTTACCGTTTATGTTTAATTATTTAACAACTCGACTTTATTTTAGTAGTTTGAATAACAATAGTGTAGTTTAAGGCTCGCTCGCCATTTGTGCTCAAGCACACCACTAGTAGTATGGTGAATACTTGTTGTGTAGCGGGTTGTTCGAGACGAAGGGGTCGAGAAACGGGAGTATCATTCCATAAGATCCCTACTGTTGTTACCAGCCATGAAGCATGAAGATATGCTTAAATTTTATACTGGTAAGCTTTGTTTTCACTGTTTATATTAACTTTAGATATTGATTAATGCTAAGTAGGCATTTCAGAGTGGACCATATTCAAAGGTCTCTTTGATTTAATAGCTCCAGCTCTACCAGAAGGTGTTACGTTAACAAAGCTATCAATGATTATGAAGTTTTTTCTAAAGATTAGGTTAAACCTGTATGATCAGGACATAGCAGATCGTTTTGGAGTTCATCCATCTACAGTATCTAGAAGTCTTCATGGGTGTCGGATGTAATGGCAGTAAAAACTAAACATCTGATAAAATGGCCAGACAGAGAGACATTACAACTAACTATGCCCATGTCCTTCCGCAAGCGGTGTTGTGTGATAATTGATTGCACGGAAGTATTTGTGACCGTCTACAGGAAAACCGGGCACAACAAAATAATAAATATTTTAAGTTAAAATTGTTGTAGTTACATTTGTTTTATTTTGTTTTTGATGCTGCAACAATACTTTATTGTGCAAATTTATATACATCATCATATTATAATAAGTTTAATCATTACAAATTATGTTTTCTTCATTTTCATGCTGAATTTTGGGAGTTTACGGCATGAAGGACAATACCATTTGCCCTTAGGAGGACATCGAATTCTCAAACAGTCAAAGTGAAACCATTGAATAGTGCACTTGTCATTGTCACACTGCACCATTATTACCAAAGCTGAAGATGTGGCTCCGGGAGAAATCTCCCGATATGTGGCCAAGGCTTTTCCTGTAAGAAGCTTCCCTAAGGTTGGAACCCAGTAATCTTCAGGTTGCTTAGCCTCTTCTATAGCCAACTCAAACATCTCCAGGTAAGATTCAGCATCTGTACTATCATCCCATAATGGAATTTGCTGTGCAATATCTCTGCTAATTCGATCTTGACGTTCTTTACCCTGTCATTCTCTCGTCTCTGATTAAAATCCATCTCCAATGCTTCTCTTTTCTTTCTGTTTTCTTTCGATATCTCAAAATGTTTCTCTTCATAATTCCTCCTACTTTCTTCCTCTTTAGCCCAATGCTATTTCTCAGCTTCATGCTGAGCAAACTGAGCTGCTTTCTGAGCTTCTAACTCCATCTTGGCTAATTTAGCATCTTCTTTAAGTTCATCCAGTTCCTCACGTCTCAATACTGCTTCCTCCTCACCTGTCTGTAAGCTTCATTCTTTGCCATAGCTTCCATCATGAGTGCCATTGAAGCTTGTAGTAACTCCATTTGCTTAATCTCACTTGTTGGACCAGCTATCGTAGATGCATCTGAAGCCATGGAACCTGAGTCAGACCACTCTTCATCTAATTCTTCCCTTTCTTTAACATTCTTTGCTTTGGCACCTCCTTTTTGAGTCTTCTTTTCTTTCCCAGAACCTGACATTTTAATCTCTCGAGTGTGGGTACTTTTCTTGCTAGCCGCTGCCACCAAATGTGGGTCTCTTCTGCTGCTCAGGTACTCCCAAGTGCTAAGAAAACCACACTAGGATAATCTTCTCTACCGGTTTGCCCAACCTGACTAATAACCAGAGAAATTTAGGTTTTTGTCTTATCCAAGTAAAGCAATGGTTCATGAGAAAATACTCTGTGACTGAGCTAGACACTAGGGTAAATATATCCAGGGCTCAGCCCATAGAAAAAGTGACATAAAAATAACGGAGACACGTAACTAATACACAACACAATGAACACACAACAGACACTAGTTGCTAAGATCACACATTACAAAACATGCAACAGTCATAGTGACTTGCAGCTAGTTATGTGAAAGTTCATTGGTACTTGACATCCAGGATGAAGCACTATGCATCCAACTCCTTCTGAAGTAATTTTACCACTATCTTAGATATTTCTTTACAACAGACGCACTCTACTCCAGTGGGCATTATTATGCAATTTTCACATGAACACCTTGGAGAACACACACACACACACACACACCATGTAATGGTATATCCACTAATAGCTGGTAGTGACTAACTCACCAGTCTAAGTTAAGAAGCCTGGGATGAACACCCTCATCAGAATCACTGTCTTCTTCAGTTTCACTATGGGAACTAGCTGAGGCTACTACTGGCTCATACATAAATGTAAGCTAGCTGAGGCTACTACTGGCTCATACATTAATGTAAGAACTTCAGGATCACAACTACGTCCAGCTTCAGATGTAAAGGAGGAGGAATCATATTCTAAGCTAACCTCAGAACTGCTGGGATCACTCTCTGCACTGCTATGGCTAGAAGCACTCTCAGTATCCATAGTCCAGCCAATGTGGGTAGACAGGTAACCTTTTCCTCGTCATGAACCAAATAGCTGAAAATAAAGGTGCTATTTTGAAGCATCCACTCAGTTTTGGGTCAAATGGTTTTGGGCCATGTTTTAGCATGATATAAGAGTTTGTTTTTTTTCACCGCAGTTACCCTTTAATGAATGAATAGAGATGTTGATGTTAGAGTCTATTGATGCTGTCTTTTGAGGTGTAAATATATGATTGAATGAGCCAGTGTTCTGAGTAGGGGGATATGAGGAATGTAGAGTAAAATAAGTAAATAAATAATTTAAGTTAATAACTAAAATTTGGGCAGTGAGGATTAGACCAGAGTTAGCTGCCACCAGAGTCCTACTAGCTAGCCCCAGCAGTTCAATGCTTCCAAGCTTCCCAAACTCAGAAAGGTTCAATCTTATGTTATTCAAGAAGTTGGATAAAGGATATGCCAGCATGAGGTACAACTGAAAGGCACATGACAGGTCTGGCCCTAACCAGCCTGAGCATGCTCAATGATAGGTTACTTGATATAGGTAAGGGTGATGTCATGGGAATGAGGTGTGTGATAATTAGCTACTACAGAAATTAATATGAGCTTATGCTTATAATCTAAGTGTTTGTGTGACACAGTTCCTGCTGTGCTGTTGGTGGTAAAGAAAGAAAGAAAGACAGCCAGACAAACAAACAGAGTAAGTCCCTTACTTTATAAATAATTAAGCGAGTAAAACAGTAAGTGATGGACTCTCAAAATGTGTTGCCTTTTCTTGTTGCAGTGTGACAGAAGTCCTCATCATCACTGATATCTGTATCCAGATGGACACTTCCTAATTCTTTCAGTGTCTTCACAATAATAGTGGGAGAGCCCTCTGCTGTTGACTCCAACTTCAAGACCTCAACTCTCTGACAACAATGAGGCTAGAACTGTTCTTCAACTCTTTTTGGATGCACTACACGAATATGGTCTGCCATCACGAATTCGCACTGACAAGGGTATGTTGCCATGTTTCTCCTAACACACCCTCAACATGGGCCAGGTCGTGGTTCAGTCATTGTTGGAAAGAGTACACATAACGAAAGGATAGAAAGGTTATGGAGGGATGTGTATGATGGAGTGACTGGTTTTTATCAGGACTTATTTCATCATATAGAGTCTGTAAATATATTGAATCCTGATGACGACATACACATGTTCTGTTTGCACACTGTGTTTATTCCTCGAATCAATAGACACTTACAATGTTGGAGAAAAGCTTGGATAAAACATCCAATGAGATCAGAGCACAAAATGTCACTAGAGCAATTGTGGACATCAGGTCTGCAAAAAATTGCTAGCTCAGGAAGTCCCATTGCCAAGGAAGTGTTTGAGACATTAAGAGAAGTAAGTAGCTATTAAATCTAAAACTTGATACTTGTTTAGTTCAAACATTACTTTTTATTATTAATAACATACAGGAACAGGTGGAACAATTTGGCATATTGACTGGGAAGGGCCTGTTCATCCTGAACGTGACGGCAATGTGTCAGTACCAGAAACTGGATGTCCCCTTTCAGCCGATGATTGGGATGCGTTATTGACAGTTTTGGACCCACTTGCCGACAGTCCAGCATATGGCATAGAACTATTTGAACAGATGTTACAATTTGTATTAGGAAAGATTGAGAACCAAGTTTAGCTATGTAGCTCACTACTTTTGGCTTGTATATAAGGATAACAGTAATCAATAATTTGATGAAATCATGTGACACCAAATTTGTGAACAAGTAGAGTGTTAAGCAATGATACACCAAAATCCTTGTGAAAGTTTTAAGAAGTCATGAAGTAAATAAACTGATCTTAAATTATGAACAAGTGAAAAAAATTTTAACCCTTTCGTTCCGGATCCCGCTTTAAAGCGGGGTGAGACCGGTTGGTTTCTCCGAATTTTTAAAAATAGTTACTTTATAGCTAGAACGTTCAGATTGCATACACAGGTGCCCAATGCATTGGAGAAGCATCTAAAATAGCTTTCAGCCAGGACTGCTTCGACAGTACCTCACAGCAGTTGCTTTTATTTCTTCCTCGGCAAAAAAAAAAAACATCGGTTCTCCGTCGAATTTAAAAAAAAGTTACCTTCTTCACAGCAGCTTCATTTAAGGATCCAGTCATCTCCAGAGCTTTGTAGAAGCAGCAAAAAATTGCTTGAGCTCAGTAGCCTTCCATAACACATTGAAACAACCGCTTCTTTGCCGACCAAGACTTTGCGGTTTGACTTACTGTCTTCTCCATTTTTTATAAAATCGCCAGTTCAACTGGGGACCTCCCTATTACGTACAGTCTTAGGTAATGCTTATTACATCATAGGAAAAAAGTGAGCGTGTCGTGTGACCCCGGTAACTATGCAAAAAAAAAATTTTTTCAAAGTCATTTTTTTGAAGATGGCGTCTAGAAGTTACAATGCGGTGCAAGTTTTAGACTTGCTTGATGCTGACTCTAGCGACTCAGGATCAAGCGGAGAGAAGGGAGACGACATCTAGGGCTATAGGAGGCCCTGTATCAGGGTTGGTGGACCAGACCCCGTCAACTCTGATACTGAAAATGGAAGTCAAGAAGATGATCGAGGTAAGCTTGTCTTTCTCTTGTCTTTCTCTTGAAAAATAGCAAGCTTCTGTTGTGGAAAGGACTCATTTATAGCTATATTGAGATAGAGTAAGCTGTTTAGCTATAATATATATATTATTATATATAATTATATTATTGAGTTTTGAGATTTGAAAGTGGCTTGTGGTTTTTTGAACAATTTCAAATTTTCAAAAAAATTTAAAATTTTTTTTACCACATATACTACTAGGACCAGATGTGAATGCAGTCACCGACCCCGATTACGCAGATGAGGGGACAGGAGCAGAGTCTTCCAGTGATGAAGGAGAGGATACCGGACCTGAGTCTTCCAATGATGAAACACGAATAGGCAGCAGGTTCCAGTGATGAAGAAGAGGAAGTGGCTCCTCCTGCTCCGAGTTCTGGACGTCCTCGCAGTCGGAGAAGGCGGGAATTGAAGAACAAGAGTCGGGTGGATGAGGTAGGGGAAGAGTGGAAGAAAGATGACAATACACCCATTGATATTCCATAATATTTTGTGTAAAGGACCACAGACTTTGATATTTGTGGCTGCTCCCTCCCCCCCCCCCCTCCCCCTCCCTGAACATCCCAAAAGTTGTAATATGTATTGTTATTGTCGTTGTCGTTGTCTGTGTTTTTGTGGTGTTGTAGTGGAGCTTCACACTCGATGTATATGTGTGTGCGTGGAGTTGAAATGTTATTCTGGCACTTCCAGATCTAACCGGTGAGGGAACGAACTCGGGGGTGGGGGGGGTGGGGTATTTTCTAATCGGGGCTACTATGCCCATGTAAGTTGAATTTCATTTATGTGTGTGTGTGTACACCAGTCAATTTATATTATACATTTATTTTTATGATCTGTATTCACCTGTATTTTCTTTTTTCTAGTGTGTGTGTGTGTGTGCATTTGTGGAATGAGAGAGAGCATCCGTGGACAAACAGTATGTGGCACTTCCGTATACAACCTGGGAGGGAACTCTGGATCTTTTTGGATCGTGACTACTATGCACATGTAAGTTGAATTTCATGTGTGTGTGTGTGTGTGTACACCAGTCAATTTATGTATAATAAAATATACATTTATTTTTATGATCTGTATTCACCTGTAGCTTCTTTTTTCTTGTGTGTGTGTGTGTATGTGTGTGCGTGCATTTGTGGAAAGAGAGAGAGCGCAACCATGAACAAACAGTATGTGGCGTTTCCGGATCCAACCTGAGAGAGAACAAACTCGGTGGTCTTTTTCGGTCTGTGACATCATCCACGCCGGGTAAGTTGAATTTCATTTTTTCAACTTACTGATATTTGGGTGTCCAGCTTGGGCTGGGGGGGGTGGGTGGTTATGGTACAAGAATGTCAGTGAAAAAGTAATGACGGGGGAGGGGGGGGGTTATGGTACAGAAATGTCAGTGAAAAGTAATGACGGGGGGGGTTATGGTACAAGAAGGTCAGTGAAAGTAATGACGGGGGGAGGGGGGGTTATGGTACAAGCAAATGTCAGTGAAAAGTAATGACGGGGGAGGGGGGGGGGGTTATGGTACAAGAATGTCAGTGAAAAGTAATGACGGGGGAGGGGGGGTTATGGTACAAGAATGTCAGTGAAAAGTAATGACGGGGGAGGGGGGGTTATGGTACAAGAATGTCAGTGAAAAGTAATGACGGGGGAGGGGGGGTTATGGTACAAGAATGTCAGTGAAAAGTAATGACGGGGGAGGGGGGGCTCAATTCAGCGAGGCCAGCTGTTATGTTACAAATGTCATTGTTGTCTTGTGTTTTTTTTGGTATTGTATGGAGGTTCCGGATCCTATGGGAGGGATCGTTCAGTCTGTGACACCATCCATGCCGGGTAAGTTGAATTCCACGTGTGTGCTTGTACTGCTTTTCATTTTCAAAGTACACTTTCTCAATACATGTTTCTCTCATGTACAGTGTGGAGTATACATAGCAGGTGTTCATACAGTGGGAGGCTAGCGCTGGGTTCCCCCCTAGAATTTTGGGAGTTGAATAGAAATGAACATTTAGGAAGCATTTATTTTTAGTCTGATATTGTATCCCATTATGTTCCTATCATAACTGAGCCTTTAGTGCATAGGACCGAACACTGATCATCAGTGTGAAGTATAGACTCGTATGCAAAGATGTGCATCAAAGTAGTGTAGGTTCCAAAAAATGGGTGTGGCGAAGTACACTCGGAGCCCCACCCCAAACAAAAATCCTGTATGAAACCGCATACAATAAATCATAAAGTTGCAATTATATAGGATCATGAATAATTTGTTGTTTGTATTACAAATATCTTTGTTGTTTGTGTTTTTGTGTATATGAAATTGTTTTGTAGTGGAGCTCGACGTCCGATGGCATACGTTCCTTGTGGACACTCATAGATGTCTCCTACATGATCATAATCAGCACCACACACAACAAACAACATATTATATTGTTGAACTAATATAATATTGGTATATAATGCATCAAACAATATTATTTCTATTTTATTTTATTTTTTTATTGATGGGAAAAGTGGATTTTTTGGGGGGGAAAAAATTTTTTTTTTGAAGTATTAGTAGATGGCTTAAATATTATTCAATTTTCTCAATCAAAAAATGAGGGGAATCCCAAACTCTTGGTCTATTTAGTGATATATGGTTGCTATGGGGTTTTCCCAGCCAGCATCGAGTTAAAAAAATAAAACGGCACTGCTCTATTCCCCGATAGAAAATTAGATTATTCCGCGCGCGTCAAAACAATTCAGGAACGAGAGGGTTAAGCAGCGAAATCTAATGGCAGTTTTATATGGCACCAAAAAAACCTTGTGATCCAAGAATGGCTAAATCCATTGCTTCCTTGAATTGAATGAAATCATGTGGTAAGCTCAAGGGTAGTCGAAAGGTTAGGGAGCAAGTGGAAACTGTTGGTAACTTGTCATCAGTGAATATAATCTTTGGAATATTGTCTCCAAATCCTATAGGTGGAATTGAGTCACAACCAGTAAGAAATGAAAGTATATCCTTCATGTTAGGTTGTCAGTCCCGTTGAGCTAAAAACAAAATACATTCAGAATATAACTATATTGTTTTCTGATTAGGTGTAAATAGGAACATAAACTCATTCATTTATACAGAATAGCAGCCAGCTATATAGTGTATGGACATGCACAGTAAGCAAACAACTTGGCCCTCATATATTACTGGCCTCAGAAAAATCAAACATGTAGCAAACTCAGTTACTTCCAATCAGGCTAGTATGAAAATATCTACTTGAAATAGATTCACACAACAGACTAATCAGATAGCTCGCATGTGACTGGATAGCTACTTCCTAAACATAGTCATGATACTTACATTCTGTGTGGTGAAGATACTGAACCCAACACATCAATATAGCCTCTTCGATCTCCCTCTGATTACATCCTTTGGGTGAAAATTCAGCCAAAAACATATCCTGAATGAAACTACTTGATATTTCATGCTGAGGAGGTTCAAAAGCTGTTCTGGGTAAAGCAGGATAGCTATCCATTAGTGAATTAAAGTTTTGCACGGCAAGTCCACGTCGTAGTTGTTCCAATTCAGCCAAACTTACAAGAATAGTATAATGAAGGCACATGGTACTAACAACTTTCTCCTTTTCAGAAAATGGAGTACGAAAAGAAGGCTTAGAAACACCACAAATGTAACGGAAATCATAATCCTCACACTTGATAACAGGTCATGAAATTCTCCTTCACTGCAAGTATCTTGTAGCTGTAAAATAAAGTATAATAAACACGCTATGTCAGTTCGAAATATGAATAACCACAACATAATTGTACTTAAGATTTGTGTTTCATGAGCAGAAACTTTGCTCAATATCTCTATATGTGACCGTCTACAGGAAAATCAGGCCCTATCCAAAAAAAATTTTTTTGCACTTACACATTCGTCAGCATCCATATATTGAGCTCTCCGAGTTTTATATGTGCCCTAACCGTTCCCTTCCGCAGGCTTATTTAATACATTTGTGGTGGGATGGAAACAGGTTAGTTGCTGCCACCAGAGTTAGTCCAACTAAAAGCCAGCAAGCTGATTAAAGCTAAGGAGCAGGCACAAAGAAATCCTCGATAACAATTTAAGCATAATATTTATGACAGAGACCAAAAATAATGGGTAGCCAAGTCTTTGTCCTCAAGAGCAAGTAAGTTGTTACATCGTCATCTGATTGACCATACCACCCACTACATTTCTTTCATTAATTCTTTCATTCTCTGTATATCATTTTTTTCCTGATGATGACCCAAGCATTGGGTTGAAACGTCAAAAATTCAAGTTGTAAAAAGAGAACTTTTGTGTTAAATAAGTAAGTACGTAAGTAAATATATAGATATATAGAGACAGACAGACAAACAGATAGATAGACAGATGAGTAAGTGAGTGAGTGAATACCTGAATGAATGAATGACGAACGAATGAGCGAACAAACAAACAAACAAACAAATTTAAAAAATAGCAATATTTATGTCAGTCATAGCCATCAAACATAAAAAACACACGAATAAACAAACAAACGAATAAAATAAAAGCAATAATTATTCAATTGAAACTTCCACGCTCAGTCGGTCATAGCCATCATATCTAAACTTACCACATTAGCTGCATATAAATCAATATCATCTTGAGTAATATCTTTCTGGAGTGGTCTTATATACAACTTCGCCTGATTCACGATATCCCTGAGAAAAGAAACTGAGTTTCCACTGTCTGGTCCCTCTATTTCGACCATTTTGTGAGAGTTTTCTGCCAATCTAAGTAGTGTATAACCTCCACACGTTTCCAGAACTGGAAACTGCTGCATAATTATATCGTGGCCCATTTTTGATAGTTGCATTTTTTTTCAGAGGTAGGCTTCCATTGCTGTTGGCTGTCGCGTAGACAGATGCACTCTTTTTTCCATACAGCAGTCATCTTTTTTGAAGATCGACCTTTTCCTTATAGATTTAGAGCAGCATGCTGATCCAGGCCTGGAACTGCTTGCTGATCCAGGCCTGGAGCTGCTTGCACTCACAGGTTTAGACTATTGGTCCCTTTTCCTAAGTACTGTCACATATATATATAGTACTTATTACATGAGTCAGAGTGTGATATGGCAAAATATTTCATGAACTGGCTATACCGGGATCACAATAAGAGAGACAAAGGTATGCATGTAAGTTTAGTATAGCTACAGCTACCTATTGAGCTTTAAGCACAGAGATTTCAGCCAGGGAGCCATTTATTAGCAACAAAAATTTTCTTGAATGCTTTGTTTTAGTTTTTTTCCCCAAATTCTCCTTGAAGATTTAGTTAGTATTTAGTTTGTAGAAGATTTAGTTAGTTATCAAATGCATTGTTTGGCCCCATGTGTAATGACCCAAGATAAAATTAAGAACAACAGTCGTATCATTCCCCACAGGCACCACATCAATTCACACGTGGTAAAAAATTCATAGGAAATGACTATCAATTGACTTAGTTTTGGTTAATTTATGTTGTCTCAAATTCTTCAATAGTGACACTCCTTGAAAAAACTAGTACAGGTAGTGTTCCCAAATGTATATACTTCTTAATACTATATTTATTATATTATTTTTTTATTTTTTTATTTTTTTACTTCGTATCAAACATATTTTTTTTCCTCATTTCTGTGGCTGCACTAATAGCCTTCTTCCTTTTCCTGGAAGGCATGATTAAAGTTTGCTGACGAAACTCGGTAGTAACAACGAGGTCAAAGCTAACCCAAGAGTAGCATTGAGAGGTTAGGGCCACCAACACAAATTTTGCTATGGCTCGCTATATAGTGTAGTTGAATGTGAAAATGGCAGTATTAAAACATGATTGGACACATGGTTATATAAGCATGGGTGTCTGGATCATAATGAATTTGAAGTAAATAAATCTGTCGAAGTAATGGCAACGTGATGTATCAGCCGTTTCCATACTCTTCATTGTTCTTAATCGTAATCTTACATAAAGGTATGGCAGTTATTGGTAATGGTGGCGCACGTATTTAAACTCCGTTAGTACAACATTTCTGTTTGTCTGAAAGTTTAGGGCTAGATAATAGTTGTTCAGTGTTGAATAGGTATGTTACATCACTGTCAAGTCCTCACATTGTATGAATGTTTTGTTATCTTCAGTTTGCAAATGTATTACAATACTGTCAAAAGGTACAAGGGATAAGTGTTGAGGGGTTGCGAATCAGTACAGCTATGTTGATTGTGACAGTGATAATTCCTATTGCTGTCAGGTTACAATGCTGTCTCAGAGTAATTTCATATGTTATATATTATTGTTGTGTCATAGTCATCATCATCTGTTAACTGTATAGATTGGTGTCTCAGTAGTCAGTGTTATTATCAGTTGTTGTAAAAGGGCATCATTAAGAATAGCTCATTTTATGGAGTTGAAGCAGACTTCCTCTCACTACCAGCTTCACACTGCATGCTATATAGCAGTAGCTCCTGTTGCCAGGAACAGTTGAAAATGGCTGTGATGACACTTCCCTATTAAAATATACATGCAATTGATATCAGGTCTGTGCAAAGGGGGTTTAAGTGTGAAAATATGTAAATCCAATACTGTGAATTTACATGAACTATTTCAAAATTAATTTGTGGCTCTATTCAGGCCCAACTAATCTGAAATAAAATAAGTGCTTTTACAATCTGTAAATTATCAGTATGCATGATTTGGCTCTAGTACACTGAACACAGATGTATTTGAATACCTATACAATCTAACCTAATATGTATTAATTTTGAGCAATAAGCTTGTATGTTGAATAGCTTTAATTAATTACTTGTTTCTAATTGATGCAACCAGCCAACTAACTACCTGAATTGATTGCTGTATTTTCCCCATAATTAATGCTTTATTATAAACCACAATGATTTAACACATTGACTGAAACAAAACTAGCTACAAATCACAAAAAACTTCACAATAGGCAGTACCAGGTAATTTTTTAAACAATGTAATTGTATGGAATCCTTTCAACTCTTCCTGTACACAACTGTCTTGTCATATAACATAAAACTAGATAACTGATTACTCACCCATCAGCTAGCTACAATCTATAACGCAGAAGAGGTGCGACTAACGCTAAAGCATCCCTGTCAAAGTACCACAGTGAGTCTAATCTTGGGAGGCACTTGAGGAGAACACTATTTGTTGCCTGCTTCCAGGTAGCAGGACAGCCTCATTCCTCTCCTACATCCTCCAGACCAACCTCATAGAACTTGATGCCCTTCACTAGGGTGCTGAAACAAACTAGCACTTGCATAATACAGCGAGTGCTGCCTGGGTATTCACCCATCAATCAGACCAAAGTGCACTTTCGCTAAATATTTTATGTAGCTAATACATAGACGGTACAGGAAATTATTTAAATAAACGTCACCTAATGTCATCAGACAGCAGTCCTCTGCCATTGAAGCTGATGTTCAGCAAAAATTATCTAATTTTATGTTGTGACAAGTCCAGAAAGGTTCAAGTATAAAAACACAAGAATATTGGCCTAAATACTTTTGGTATGTTTTTACTACATTTTGGGCCATAAATTTTGAAACTTTTGAGTAATGAATAAACTTGGTGCACCAATTACTTTTAACATAAACTTCACAGGCCATATTTCTATGTGCTAAGTGAGAAAAGTCCAAGTTTTTCCTGGCCTAAACACTTCAATTTTGAAAATGATGAAATTCAGTCCCTTCAAGGTGTCACCTACCAAATTATAACCACAAAACCACAAATAAATTGATGAACCTAACATAGCAGTAATACATCTACATAAAAAAAACTTTGTACACCTTTTGGTTTCCCCCAGTGGAATAAAAACATTAACAGGGTCAACATTTCATTAAGTTTACTCCTTAAGCTAGAAGCACTATTATAGTTAAATAATTATAATGTACATAATAATGACTTTTTATTTTAAAAAGATAAATGTCTATATCAACCCATGCATGAAATTTCCAGATAAACCTCGTGATGCCTGGTTGAGTGTGACAGATATATAACCAGTATAAAACCGTATGGCTGCATCATTGCATTCAATTAATCCAACCCCAAATACTTTCTTTATTAATGACTTGTTCTTTTCCAATAGAGATTCAACGTTATCCTTGATATCATCTTTAAAATTAGAGGACTACAGTCTACAGCTCAACTTCTATTGGTATGTGAGTCTCGTGACAAACCATTTCTACTTCCAGTATCAATTTTGAAGTATTTGCAATAGGTTGTTCATCAATGCACTGCCCTCTAAATATGATGTACTTCAATACTCTCACACTTTCTATCACTTTTTCCATTGTTATACCTTAAACTTCATGTAAGATGGAGTATGGGGTATTGCTTTCTTCCTTTAACTGTGTTCATACCATTCCATGCGACCTTCATGGCTCTTTTTCGTCAATACATAATAGGGAAAAGTCTGGGAACACAGTCTGGATGAGAAGGGCAAGAATTTGGTTGCCCTAAAGAAATACCTGTTAGAAATCTTACTATAAAAAGTAACTAGCACTATCTCTACCTGTAAGAAAGTATTCACTGCAAATACTTTGATTTAACTGTATGCTACTGTTACCTTCCTACAGCAGCTTCCCATTCATGCACATTTGCAGGAATTTGTTGCTATTCAATGCTACTTAACAAGAGCAAGCTACAATGTGAGGTATGTTTGTATCACGGGTTGCTTGTCCACTCAGATTTTCTTACCTGTTTAAATAGGGCCTATTTATTTAGAAACTCAGCCACCTGTTTAAATAGGCCTGTTTATTTAGAAACTCAGCTAATTTACTGTTTGCTGACCAAGATAATAAGATATACAATTCATCATAGACTCTATATGCCACTATTTATGCTTTAGCTGTCCATTACTCCTCATGTCTATATAGGTACAGTTCACGAAACTAAAACAAAGGGACCACATACCTTCCCCCAATTGAGGCGTAGGTCTTACTTATAGGGCTCACAAGTAGTCTCTAGCATGAGTGTGTGCACACACATACCCTATACTACCTCCTCAGAAATAATGATAAACTCTATTTCCCAAAATCTGGTCCATCTTCCCAATAGCACATGGTAGTACAGCTGGGAGATATACCGATATTATCATTGCACTTTGAAAAAAGCCCTATATCGTAGAGACAATAATATTTCAATTGTATTACCGGTTTCTCACAAAACGATAGCACAGGTCACAAAATTAATGAGGGGGAACATCATGGCAAGACAATTATGAGGTACAGCTGCCTTTGTTGCCTGTAAACATGGCTATAACGTAAAGCTGGGCTGTATACTGGAATGTAGTTAATACCGACTATTTTGTACAACACCACAGTACTATATATATCGAGTGCATGTAACCACCGAATTACCGACTGCTCGCTTTCTGAGTGGGCCCCGTTTAAATTCAGGATTTGTTCTAAATGGCTGCAACAATAACTGAGTTTGCAAAAACGCAGAAAATGACGGCCACAGCAGTGCTGAAGAAATTGTGGACATTGGTACTGTTGTTTGCCAGTTCTATCGCTGCTAACCATGGTAACATTTCCAATCTGCTCATTCATCTGTCTTCATAAGAAAAGAAGCTAAACTGGCCAGAAACACTCACCAGTATACATTTATAATGCGATACTTCACTTCTTTCAACTCCGTTAACTTCCCCTATAAAGCAAACTACATCAATGTCTGCAAGAAATTATTTGCTCACGTGATTATGATGTGACGCTAGGGGGCGTTGCCACAAAAGCTGGTACCTACGCAGAGCTAAAGCATTGCATTTTCTCAAGAATCAGCCCGAATAAAAAAAGCATAATAAAAGGTCTTAACCCTTTCGTTCCTGAATTGTTTGGACGCGCGCGGAAAAATCTAATTTTCTACCGCGGAAGAGAGCATTGCCGTTTTATTTTTTTAACTCGATGCTGGCTGGGAAAACCCCATGGCAACCATATATCACTAATAGACCAAGAGTTTGGGATTCCCCTCATTTTTTGATTGAGAAAATTGAATAATATTTAAGCCATCTACTAATATTTCAAAAAAATAAATTTTCCCCCCCAAAAAATCCACTTTTCCCATCAATAAAAAAATAAAATAAAATAGAAATAATATTGTTTGATGCATTATATACCAATATTATATTAGTTCAACAATAAAATATGTTGTTTGTTGTGTGTGGTGCTGATTGTGATCATGTAGGAGACATCTATGAGTGTCCACAAGGAACGTATGCCGGCGGACGTCTATGAAATTCAACTTACATGGGCATAGTAGTCACGATCCAAAAAGATCCAGAGTTCCCTCCCAGGTTGTATACGGAAGCGCTACATACTGTTTGTCCACGGTTGCTCTCTCTCATTCCACAAATGCACACACACACATACACACACACACACTAGAAAAAAGAAGATACAGGTGAATACAGATCATAAAAATAAATGTATAATATAAATTGACTGGTGTACACATACATGAAATTCAACTTACATGGGCATAGTAGCCCCTGCCCCGATTGGAAAAGACCCCCCCTCCCCATTCCAGGCATACTATTTTACCTGATGAGAATTGCAAGTTGTAAACCTGGAAACTGCTGCCTATTCGTGTTTCATCATTGGAAGACTCAGGTCCGGTATCCTCTCCTTCATGACTGGAAGACTCTGCTCCTGTCGCCTCATCTGCGTAATCGGGTCGGTGACTGCATTCACATCTGGTCCTAGTAGTACATGTAATAAAAACTTTTTTTAATTTTTTTGAAAATTTGAATTTGTTCAAAAAACCACAAGCCACTTTCAAATCTCAAAACTCAATGAAAGATATAATACTTATAGCACGAGTCAGAGTACAATATGGGAAAATATTTTACGAGCACGCAAAATATTTTCACGAGCCAAAGGCAGTGAAAATGTGGCGTGAGAGTAAAATATCATTCCCATATTGTACGACGAGTGTGATAAGTGATTTATTGCTTCTTTGAAATTTTTCTCAACGGTTACAATACAATTTTCATTGATTTTACTCGCTACGCGCGCGCTACAAGGAGCGTACAATAAAACCGTACAATATGGGAGAATACAGAACGCTCGCGTGATGCGGAAATATTCAAGTAAAAATATCAAAGCTGCAATAAATATATATATTATAGCTAAACAGCTTACTCTATCTCAATATAGCTACAAATAAGTCCTTTCCACAACAGAAGCTTGCTATTTTTCAAGAGAAAGACAAGAGAAAGACAAGCTTACCTGGATCATCTTCTTGTCTCCCATTTTCAGTATCAGAGTTGACGGGGTCTGGTCCACCAACCCTGATACAGGGCCTCCTATAGCCCTAGATGTCGTCTCCCTTCTCTCCGCTTGATCTTGAGTCGCTAGAGTCAGCATCAAGCAAGTCTAAAACTTGCACCGCATTGTAACTTGTAGACGCCATCTTCCAAAAAATGACTTTGAAAAAAAATTTTTTTGCATAGTTACCGGGGTCACACGACACGCTCACTTTTTTCCTATGATGTAATAAGCATTACCTAAGACTGTACGTAATAGGGAGGTCCCCAGTTGAACTGGCGATTTTATAAAAAATGGAGAAGACAGTAAGTCCAACCGCAAAGTCTTGGTCGGCAAAGAAGCGGTTGTTTCAATGTGTTATGGAAGGCTACTGAGCTCAAGCAATTTTTTGCTGCTTCTACAAAGCTCTGGAGATGACTGGATCCATAAATGAAGCTGCTGTGAAGAAGGTAACTTTTTTTAAAATTCGACGGAGAACCGATGTTTTTTTTTTTTGCCCAGGAAGAAATAAACGCAACTGCTGTGAAGTACTGTCGAAGCAGTCCTGGCTGAAAGCTATTTTAGATGCCAATGCATTGGGCATCTGTGTATGCAATCTGAAGGTTCTAGCTATAAAGTAACTATTTTTAAAAATTCGGAGAAGTCAATCGGTCTTCACCCGCTTCAAAGCGGGATCCGGAACGAAAGGGTTAAATTTAAATCGTCATTGTGAGTAAGTTCATACCTAAAGCTCTATGTCCTTAGACCATAATTCATTGCAATTAAATGCATTATGATAGCAGACTGAAATTTAAACCTTTGTGGGTCATGATCATTGATCATACTTGTGTGTAAAAATAGCCTCAAATAAATCACATACATACCTAGGTACACCTCCTGACACATCTCACTTCAATGAATTGAATTGTGTAGTGGAGAAAATGTAGTTACAGTGTCAACTTCACAAAATAAATTACAGCTGCTCAGGTTTCCAAGGTACAAGCCACCACATCTAACCACATACATCATATACAGCTCAGACTAAACTCTGTGTAACACAATGCATGCACACACTGCAACTATTGGAGGTGTAAAAACATCAGGTGTACCAAAAAAAAAACAACAACATAACTTGACAACAGACCTCCTCCTCATTTATGGATTTCTCAAATATCTACACAAATAGAGGTAGCTTGTAGCTAGCTAAAATATTTACATGTCACGCCAGTAATACTTCTGTTTTTGTTCTCTCCTGTCTCTTCAATTATGGCAACCTCAGCACAGTCAATATGAATTGTCTTTTAAATTTACTGCTACAGCTCAACAACCACAATTTTTTTGTGCACACTCCATCTTAGCTCTTTTCCTGCTTTTGAAGATGACCAATTCACTGATTACTGGTTTCCCACTGATTACTGGTTTCCCACGCCACACCGGCTTCTTTCATAAGATGCACCTTAACTGGGTGTGTGGGGCAAGCAAGAGTTAGAGTTTTCGTTAGGCAGAAAAAATTCGGGGAATCATTTTTAACAATAGGTTCCGACAAGAACACCTAGAATGGCTTTGCAAATCAGTCCCTTAATTAATCAGCCTGATTTAGTGAGCAAGACTCCACTGGGGTTAACGCTGTCAATAATCGGAGATATTGTTTTAATTTGTTTATTAGAGAACCTACATGCGTCATTTGTACCTATGTCAACTTACTCCAGCCTGTCTAATACATACTGTATACCGGTTTAGAGTTGAATTCTATCATTTTGAACTATGGTTCTCACATTTTGATGATAACTATGGTTCTCACCTCCAGGAATAACTAACTCTTGGTAACAAAAACATGCTGGAACCTGCATCCCAACACTCTTAGTTACAAAAACAGTTTTCAATCTTATCATCAATGCTCTCAAATCCGTTATATTGAATGTTAAACTAGCCTTTATATAGGGGCTCCTTTAAATGACCGTACTTTTCATTTCAATCGCTCTGAAATTTTAAATCGGGGCCCCTTTAAATGACTATACATTTCAATCACCCTGACATTTTAATCAGCCCGTTTAAATGACCATACATTTCAATCGCTCTGACAGAAGTAACTCAGTAAAGTTAACAAGAACACAAATGGTGTGTATTTACAATATAATCAACACTGACATATGTTCATATTGCTATAAAAATTGTTATATAGAAGAACCACCTAAAAGTACAATTGAGGTAATGGTAAGCATTGGTATGCACAGTAGAATGTCAGTTATCGGACTTCAGTTATCTGGAAACGTAGGTCAACCGGACATCAAAATTTAAAGCCCACCTGCCACCACATTTTGCTGTTATACTGTACTGGTGCTAAGCATTAAGGACAAGCTGGAAGTATGCTGCTTATCACAAAAATAAAGCTAGTTGGAGGCTGCTTTTAACCATAGCAGCAGCTGTATTAGTAAAACATGTACATTGGCTTACTGACTTAGGTCAACCTCTCTGACAGAACGCTGCCACTTTTGGAGTTGGCTAATCCACTGTATATGATATAAAAAATGAAGAGAAACTTAAAACCTTTCAGACTGAGGTAGAAGATGGTGACTGCATTAAGAAGAGGAAGATTGTCAGAAGAGCAGATTTTTCTGAACTAGCTGTCTACCTCTGGTTTGTGAAGGAGCGATGTAAAAGTACTCCTATCAGTGGACCACTGTTGATGGCTAAGGCTACACAATTCTACCCGCACATTTATCCTGATGATCCTGACAACAGCAAGTTTAAAGGAGGAACTGGATGGCTCAAAAGATTTCGAGATCGTCATGGTGTTAGATCTTTGTCTATGCAAGGAGAATCCATGTCTGCTGCCATAATGGAAGTTGAGCCATTCAAAAAGAAATTTCAAGAACTGGTTGAAGAAAGTGAGCTGAGTAGGGAGCAAGTTTGGCAAGTGGGCTCTATTGGAAACTGATGCCCAATAAGACATAGGTAACACAATGGGACCGGAGGGTGTCCGGTTAAGTGAATATTCCCGGATAACTGAAACTACTATTTTTAGCACTGCATACAGTTCAATCCAATTTAAAAGGCAATACTTACATGTACATAATACATTTTACATTGATAATGCAGTGTGTTCTGTAATGGTTAGTGGCAAAAGTCTAAAATGCTTTTTTGACAATAGTACTACAGTAGAATGTCATTCAACTGTAGTACTATTTTTTTTACAGCCATTGGTTAATAATACTCAGTAATAGCAGAAGCATAACTACCACATTCACTATCTGCAAGCAACTTCTACCAGCATTAAATAGGAATACTCAAACACAAAACATACCACTACAGTCTTATTACCACACTGCTATCATTTTTATTCCACTTAAGGGTGCTCGCACATATTAACACTAGCACCAGCTTAATTATGCTCTAACCTCCAACCACCAAACTTTGGCGCTGTAAGGGTATTGGGTGGGCCTAAAATGACCAGCCCGCAGATAAAGAGCTGGAGGTGGAGCTACTGGTAAATTTGTGCGGTTACTTTGTCTGAGAATTTGGCGGGTCGATTGTGTCTAATTTTAAAGATTATAGGCGAGGAGGCTTCCAGCCAATAAAAAAAAAAGGCAACAGCTTCTCACCTAAGAAACTAGAAAAATATGCTATCCAAAAGAGGTACTGCATTTAACCCAAACAGATTGCTTAACTGCTATTGCAGTTCTGTACTCGGTCTTATTGGCAAGAACATCCAAGGGTCTTCACCAATGGTGTTTCTGACATACTTACTTGGCTGTAGTGCTTTCAAACACAATATCAAGTACATTGCACACTTCATTACAAAATACAGCAACATAATTTTTAATTATTAAAATATTTAAGAGTTTTATAATTAATAATGAAAATCAAATGCAAGTAATTGTTACATCTGATGAAGAAGGTTAGTCTTTTGGCCGCTACAATGTGCAATGTATGTTTTATTTCAGGCTCATTGGAAGTTCTTAGTGCTTCAAAGGTGCTTGTCAAGCACTTGTATATATGGGTTTAAGTGCAAGCACAAACACAAGTGATTTATTTACCAAAGTGTTTGAAAGCACCATCAAGCACTACTTAAGCACTACGTGTTTTAACCCATGCCTGCTACATGCTGATTATGAGAGACTTAGCAGCTTTAGGGACTACTATCATGTTCAAGCACCCAGTGGGGTAGGATTGTAAAGAATCTAGAAGGCTATGTAACAGGCCTGGCTGAGTGATCCAGTGGTCAAGTAATACAAGAAATCATGGCATGTGGAGATGCAGACAAATGATTGGCATTTTTTGATCGTTTTATTGACCTTGGGCAAATACTCCAACAGTTCTTCTGCTACCTTGCATGACCACCTCACTGACAAGATTGCATACTTCCACCATCGCACAAAAAATGGGGCATGGTCATAATTAGAGCAGTACATCTGGGATGCACAAAGCAGATGTGCTAGGAGAATTAGTATGTAAGGCAGAGGATGATGGAATAGTTATGAATGAAATAATATCTTATAGGAGCACATAGGGCTCATCCTGACGTCTAGGCGCTAGAGAGAATCTTCTGTAGCTCAGTATTGGCTGGATGTTTGTCCAAGCGCTCCATCAGAACTCTCAAACAACAAAAAATAAATCTTCTGGATGTGTCTAGATAAGAATGAATCCCACACCTCCAGTACCTAGTTGGAGTTTATCTTCAGATTGTAACTAAAGTATCTCACTACAAGCACAAAGTTAACAACTCCCTGCCTGGGCGGGATTCACATTCAGGATAAAGGTGTAAAAGTGGAGGCTACTAATAGTATGTCCAAGTTGAGTTGGCACCACCGCAAGCAAGGTAATTGAGGAATGCATTTAGTACTTTACCGGAAGCAATTTAGTCATGTGAATCCAAGTCAATTAAGCGCGCAAACGTAAACGTTGCACATGAAAAAGGGGCGGGAGCACAGGTGCGCATTAATACTGTAACTATGGAAAGAAAGAAATTTAGTGAAGTGTATGGAGTTTTGGGGGCGCTGTACAGCTCATCTCGTCCGTGTTCAATTATATTAATGTACAACTGATGGAAAACGCAAACTGGTGGGGCGTTCTTCTAAAGAGACAGGATTACAATCAGTGATTCTACCTACTGTGTCCCAAGAAATATTCTGATATTCACATGATTCAGCAGTACAGCACTGTTAACTTGTAGCTAAAATAAAATTATCAATTGTTTCATATATTTATATATGAAAATTGATTATTACCATACAAGCAACATTCTTGTGGTACTGAAATATTGTGGAGGGGAAATTTGTACCAGCCCTTGTAGAATATATTTACAACAATTCTATCAGGTTATTTTAGTCTATTTCTGCAATTATTTTTTACTCAATTATTTTCTAGTAGGCGATAAATTAAAATCAAAACTGACTGCTTTTAGCGTAAGCTCGGGATTGTCGACCAAAACTTAATTTCAACCTTACCCCAATATTTTGGACCAGCAAGAATATACGATAATACACGGGCGTGTGCGGAAGTTGAAGTGAATATCCGGAGGTCTCAAAATGGTTTTCACGACAAAGAAGAAGGGAGAGAAAAGAAAGAAAGAGAGAGCTAGCAGCAGAATGCTACAGTTTCCAGTCGTCTTAAGAAACACTGCCAATGGTCTGAAGTTTCCATGCTTGGAGCGATGAAAGCGGTTAAGGAAGGTTTGATGGGAGTGAATCGAGCAGCGTTGGAGTATACAGTACCTCAACTACACTGAAAGATCGAATTTCTGGACATGTTTTTCATGGAACAAGTAGAGGTCCTAAGCCGTACTTGAGCACTGAAGAGGAGAAGGAATTCGCTACTCAAGAAGTGGATTCTCCAACTCCAGCTACTAGTCCAGAAGTACGTTTACCCTCTCCAGTCGCTACTCCAGAAGTTTGTTCCCCCATTCCAGTCTCTAATCCAGAAGTTTGTTCTCCCACTCCAGCCGCTACTCCATAATTACGTTCTCCCACTCCAGCTGCTACTCCAGAATTACGTTCTCCCACTCCAGCGCTACTCCAAAAGTACGTTCTCCCACTCCAGTCGCTACTCCAGAAGTTAGTTCTATCACTCCAGCTGCTACTCCTGAGGTTCATACCTCTGTTGTATGTACACCTAATTCATCAAAACAATCTATGTCCACTTCTCGTTCACCTCTGTCAGAGCTATTTGTTCTTCGAATTCTACTCCTAAACGAAAAAGCGGATTTCCCCAAATCATCACGTATTTTTAGTAAAAGAACCACTGGAATTATTATAAAGAAGAGAAGAAAAAGAAAGAGCAGGAGGAAAAACAATTGAAAAAGTCCCCGAGAGAAAAAAAGAAATTAGAGAGAGAGCAGGAGAAGGCACAGAAGCAAGAGCAGAGGGAATCAAACAATTATAATAGAATTGTCCTTGTTTTACTACATTAAAAATGGGGTACTTAATGGGAGGGCATTAATAATTATTACGTACAGACATGTATTCTTTTAATTATATTTTTCAACATTAACCTTGTTATGCCGAAAAAGTCCCCGAGAGAAAAAAAGAAATTAGAGAGAGAGCAGGAGAAGGCACAGAAGCAAGAGCAGAGGGAATCAAACAATTATAATAGAATTGTCCTTGTTTTACTACATTAAAAATGGGGTACTTAATGGGAGGGCATTAATAATTATTACGTACAGACATGTATTCTTTTAATTATATTTTTCAACATTAACCTTGTTATGCCTAAAAGGCCTAGAAAAACACTATTAACAAGACTAGGACAATCTCACACCAGTCCGGTAGGGCTTATTGCAGGGGAGAGGAGGCTGAAAACTGGGTGGCGTCCGAAAGTTAGAAAGCACCAGGAACTCACTTTTCTGAGGGAATCAATTGAATGTGTTTTGGGGGTGATTTGAATGCTACCAAGTCTCTACCAAAAGATCGTGTGGACTAATTTTAGTTATTTTGTGGCACTTCTCATAAACTAGGGGTAGAAATGACTCCAAACTTCATGCACAGGCTGACTACTACCTTAGCTACAAAATGTTCGTTGCAATTTTTTTTTAAAGAAAAAAATTCGGACTCGCAGCCGCGAGGACCGAATGAGTACAATCAACCATAGAGAAAACAAATCAGAATTGATGGGAGAAACTCACAACTTGAATGAAACAAGCTTCCAAGACCCATTCTTTTTATTAAGTCCATTAACGGTACTCTTTAGGATCCAGTATTAGTTGGGCTGTACAAACACCAAGAAAAAAGTTAGTAACCCCTAGCAACCAAAATCCAATTATTATGAATATTTGTGTGGGTGGTGCCCCAGCACCCTTAACAACAGCTAAATAAGATTAAATTATAATTAAAATAGTGGCAAATACTCATCTAATATCCTTATATGTGACCGGTTTTGGGAAAATCGGCCTAAACGCGGCAAACAAATTTTTTCAGTATCCCCGGGTAAAGCCTTATGGGTCGATTTTTTTCGAAAAATTTTTTATGGCAGAAATGGATAGACACCAGTTAGCTCTAGCTTATGACGCAGTTGTAAGCTCTGGCGTGCTGTAGAACTCACACTAGGAGGCTAAAAACACTAGCCGGTTGGACTCGTGTACGGAGAGTTGCTAAGAAATTATTGGCGGGCTTTTCACTAACAGCCGGGAAAAAACTGTAGCTAACTAATTCACTTACTAATCTACATAATTCATGTACTCACGCAATTCTCGCCATCATAGTTTCTTAAAGAGCCCTGCATTAAGCCTTTTAGACTTCTTTCAATCCGCCTGTAACCGGTTTATTCCATAGTGTCCCGGAGACACGCAGTAATAGTATACGGACACAAGGCACGCCCCCTGACCTTAGCAACGCCTTACCCGGCGTTTTTTCGAAATCAGCAATAATAAGTTTAGCAAAAATACTGAAGTGTTGTAGTGCGTAGGGCGAAGACGGCTTGTGCTACAGCTTCCAAATTAGGAGGACGGCATCCCAAGACCCCGTGCAGCCCACTGGTAGAATAAATTAGAAAACTTTAGATGCCGCGTTTAGGCCGATTTTCCCAAAACCGGTCACATATCTCTTTAGTGTACTTACTTGTCAGTGTATAAAGTATTACTCAAAGAATGAAAAGTTTGTACATCAATTTTTCGCATTTTTCTTGGAGGCTTATCATCACTATCACTATCACTTGAAAAAGTTTCAGAGAATGAATTACCATTTTCTTTTCCTTCCACTGAATTTGATTCTTCAATATAAGATACTATGTAAGCTATAAATTGAAATGAATAATTGACATTATATATATATATTATATATTATATATATATTATAATATATATAATATAATATAATATATTATATATCTAGTGATTGTGTGCATTAATTACAATATTTTTCATTTTCCAGCTCTACAGCTCTACACTAACTATGATCTCTAATCGATTTTTCTTAATCCAATTTAAAACGAGCCATGCTATTTGCTGGAGATTGATTGTAAATCATTTCTACACTTACGAAGCAGAATAGGGTGGAGAGGAGGGAGGAAGTATTAATTCTATAATGTACAAAGCCAGGCTCACCAGTTTTCCAGGGTTTTTTACAGCTATCTTCCTCTAGTGAAGCCTACCCTACCAGGTTAGAACAGCTGCTAAAATATTAGCTGGGGTTCTGGGGAGCCCCAAGAGAGTTTTACAGCCAACTTCACACTTAGAGTTACAGGTCCCAGTCAAACTACCTTCTGTGAAGATATCTATAGCAAGGAATAAACCACTTATTACACTTGTCAGAGTGATATGGCTAGATATTTCACTCTCAGGCTTTAATTTCACTCGCCTCTGGCTCGTGGAAAATAAATTAACCTGTTCATAAAATAGTTTGCCATAGCATACTTTGACTCATGTAATATGTACTGTATACATCTGTTTATGTGTTGAGGCACTCGTTTTTAACATGATGTGGATGAATAATGAGCTATTTTGAATTTCATTTGAAAAAGCTAGGATATAAAGGGAAAACGGCCTGAAGGAGTTGACAATTGTATTAATTTATGTATCTGAGTTCCTTGTTTAAGTAAATTCTAACCAATTATCTTAGCTTAATTCATCAACAACATTATGAACACTAAAAATCAATGCACATTACCATTTACTGCTACATGCGCTCTTGATTTCAAATTCCCACAAGTAGGGCAATGACACTCATAATATCCTTCATTAGCAGCTTCTACATTTGACAAGAATAAAAAATTAGAATTATCTTCATGGTGAGCATTATTTGGAAGACGGCCATTATTGAAAGACCAAATCACGCTATGAGGAAAATGACATCTTATGACAATGGAATCTCCTAAATAAAGGGTCACCTCAGAAGGATCAATTTTGGTAATATCTAAGAAAGCAATGTACTTTTCATATACAATTTACAGTGAGCATTTTAAATAATATATAATTAGCTTTTAGATACAACTTTCATGGCAGACTGTAAATGCTAAATAATTGTTAGGTTCCGCTTTTAAAAGACTACAGTTTTATGGGTAATGCCCTTTGCTGTTGCATTTTGAGCGCAGGGGCGCTAATTTGGACCCACATGAATTTTAAAACAAAGTTCCCTACAGTTCCACTTTGACTAACAAATTAAGAACTGACAACTGTAACCAGCAGTGGACACATGCGTAACAGGTTGTGAACATAGTTATCTTCTTAATAATACTATTGGAAGGGCACTGTAGTATTTCTGAAGATTTAGAGTCCCTTTGTCTCAATACAAAAACTGCACCAGCTATGTTCTAATTCTGTATTTATACTGTTTGCTATGCTACAGTCTTTCATTCAGTAGACAATGAAAACATCTCTTATAATAGCTGTTATAGTGTATTGTGACACAGAGACTTTAAATCCCTTTAATTATTCAAAAAGAGTCACCATAAATTTAGTGTCCCTACTTTAGGACAGGGATAAAATCAATTGAATTGTCAGAAAAGTAGCTAAGTTAAAATGTCAGGTGATATCCTTCACCATTTTAAAAACAGTTGAATTAGTTTGGCATTGATCAGCCATCCAGAGTTATATCTAGGGCTCTTCCGGCCATAAGTAGTGCCATTGCTATGCTTAGAAACTTAGATTGCCTCAACCAAGATTTTGGTGAAGCAGTTTTGTAGTGTCATTTACAATTGATACCATTGTGATACACCTAAAGATCAATTTTTTTATTAATGTAAATGGTCATCTGACACTTTCTAAGAATAGGGCAGAGGGGAGGAATGTTAGCCTACATCTTTAAGAAATGTGTTTAACATATCTCCACATAACCCACCCCCCCACTTCCAGGTTTTTTTGCATGTAGTAACTTTCATACCGTACACATGAAGCTGACCCTGAGCCACAAAATATTGGTTCCCTAACATCACCCCTTGCCTTCCATGACAAGTATATATTCCATCATTATAGTTTTGGATTGAATTGATGGTCAGAAAGTGAGAGTGTGGGTAGTAAAAAGTATTTCGTGGTAATATTCCACCATTAAAAAACCATTTTGTTTCATTCATACTATTACAGAAAAATATAGCTAGTCCACCAACATCCACATCCTTGCTTGAAGGAGTCACCCGACTGTCATCTCTAACTAGACAAAATATACACCATTGCTGGAAGTAATAACTATACCAGTATAGGTAATCTCATTTCCAGTATTAAACGATCGGCTTTATAAATGTTGGTGTAGTTGTGTGTAATTTTGTCAGCAACATAAAGTGTGTTTACTTACCACCAATAAAAATGTTCACTGACTCCATATATGCCTGCCCACTCAGAAATTTCGCTTGTAAAGTGTATAAACCAGAATTCATTTCTGTCACTCTTTCAATTTCCAAATTGAAGGAGTGGTATTCATAATGAGGCCCATACCATTTCTGAGAAATAAGAGTAGCTGGGCATAATTTGCATGTTAACATTAGCCTTGAGCCAGTTTCAAGTACCATTTCCTTTGTTTCCAAACTGTGTTGTTCACCATAGGGCTGAGCATAACCTAAATAACCTACAATATGTATAACGTTTATATTAAATGGAGTTAACGTACAATATGTATAACGTAAGTATAAGAGTAACTAATTGTATTAAATGGAGCTTTGTATAAATTAAAACAAAAGTCACACAGGTATTGGTATAAATTGGAACTGAACACAATGGTACTACTTCACAATCATGTAACCTTTGTAGCTGACAGATATTATTGAGATAAATAACTTTTGTAGCCTCCTGATCATCACCTACTGCAGAGCAATAAAGAAATGACAGGCAAAATTTGGTAGTAATTAGATTAGTGATTATTCAAAGGAAGCTCAAAGCCAGCGCTTGTGACGTCAGAGACGCCGACTTTAGAAGAGATTGGCGCCCTGCGGCGCTCTTCCCCCGTCAGTTCGTGGTGCAGTGTCGAGCAGACGTGGAAGTGCTAGCCCAAGTAAATTCTCATGTTAGGGGTGAGGTATTAAGGTACCGTACCTTTTTAGTTTTGCTGCGTTTTAAAAAACAGAAACTATTTACGATGCTAGCCATTTGCATTGTTCTTGTCTGCGGACACGATCCCACGTTATGGCATTTAGCTAGGGGGACAGCAGGACACCTCCACCACGCCAGACAACTAGATTTCGACCTTAACAAGTAAGCTTTTATATACTTTTTAGTTCTTTATTGCCTTACGGCGATCCTTACGGCTGTAAGTTAACCGCACTCAATGGGGAACACGCGGGAAATGCGTGATCTCCACAAGCCTTCATGATGTCAAAATCGCTCCATTCCTTGAGCCAGAACGCGGCTTTTTGGAGATCTGCTGTTACTAAAGTTGATTTTTCTTTGCTACAAGTCAGTCAGCCGCTCCCAATCTTTGCACCAAGTTAGTGGAGACATATGATAAGTAATATTAAATAAGTTTTTAAAATTATATATATGAGTTGCAATGAAACTCACCAAAAATGTGTCCAAAATTGGCGATATATCGCACTACTGAGCAAAATATAAGTAGTCAATCCATATGCAGAGCCCTTCATTCCAAAATTTGGTCTTTTAAGAACTAAATAAGTTCATAATAGACCTGAATTGAGTGAAAAAATGCATGTTAATTCACGCCTTATAAATTAAGTACATGATGTGGTGGGAAAATTTTAAAACCACACATGTGATTGAGTACAGATGTCTTCATGTCTGTACCAAGTTTAAAGCCAGTAATTAGATAGTAAATTTTTGTGTTTGTGTGCTAAAATTGATTGTCTTTTGTATTTGTAGCTGAGAGCTTGTTGTCAAGAATTCACGGTAATTCAGACAGTCAAAGTAACTTAAATTTGTTATCACAGAAGTTATCAATACTCAGGAAATGTTAAGTAGTAATTCCATATTTGTTGGCTAAAATTACAAATAACACTGGTTTATTTTATTTATCGTAGCTGAAAGATTGTCCAAGATTTCTGGTAATTGAGATTATCAGAATGGCAAATGTTTGATACTACAAAAGTTACCATTAATCAGGTAAGAGAGTGATTTTGTATTGTTTGCTGAAATAAAAGATCATAACTATTATTATAGTGTTTGCCTGAACTAAGCTAAAACATAGTAACAATACTGTAGTTTTACGTTACCAAACCGTCAGGCTCGCTCGCCATTTGTGCTCAAGAACACCACTAGTTGGCGAGCGAGCGAAGCGAGCGAGACACTCTCAGGGGTAACGCAATCGATATTTCGCTATGTTTATTTATTTATTGGCGAGCGAGCGTATAGAGCGAGACACTTACAGGGGTAACACAATCGAAAATCGGGGATGTTTATTTATTTATTTATTTATTTGTATATATGTTTGGACGTCCGCATGTCATTTTGCACTTTGACCCTCGCGTTTTTGTGTTAGTTATGAGGTCGACCCGGTCCTAAATTGCACTAAACAGAATCTTCTGGTTTATTGATCAGTACCCGTATCACCCTTGAAATTGAATTGTTTACCTTTTTGAATTCTTTTGCGGTGCAGTTAAAACTTGAAAACTTAAGGGACTTCCATTTCTATTCGAGGTACTGGGGGTGGTAAGTCAATGCGCTCTTTGTCATGGTTATAAGCCGTGCGCAACAGTATTTACTTGAAAATACATTGTCCATTAGACTACCGCTAAGGTAAGTCTGTGTAGGTGCATGTCCAATTGTGTCAAAGCATTGTGTGTTGTTACAACCACTTCTTAGCTAAAGAATATCACAAAGAAAACGTGTATTGTTTTGTTGTTGTTTTTTCCCTTCAATTCAAGCAGTTGCAGAGAGTTGTTACTATGGCACTGAAATCCCTTTACCCTGTATGTAAATTTAAAAACTGGACCTTATTTTCAGTAGCTTCTGTGTTAGAAGTCAAAATCATTCATATAAAATTAGTATAGTCTTTAGGCTCGCTGCCATTTGTGCTCAAGCACATCACTATCTGTTTATGGGGTACGTGAGACTTCTGTTTTCGCCCGCACTTTTAATTAGGTAAGTTAGGTAAAGCGTTCACAGTTCCAGTATTTTTCAATTAACGGGCGCGGAGAATCCTGGTGCACTGCCTTACCCAACTTTGTTTCAACCAAAATGTTTACAACTACTCTCTTCCTGAAACAATTGTGAAGTTTTTGTCAAGCTGCGCTTCGTTGCCACTGCTTTCGAAGTTTATTCAGGTAATTCTGTTAGTTTAGTCTGGGATCAGAGACTTTAGATTCTCTGATGCTAACTGAGAATGGAAAGAGTTACACTGTGCACTACAGTTAGATGTAATTTCTGTCCTATTTTTCTGTAAAAAGAGTCTGCTCGCTCGCCATGCATTTACGCTATTCGAGCGCACCACTAGTATGTATATATGTTTGCATGTATACCTCTCAAACGCGCGCTGGGGCTTCTTCTCTCCTAAAAACTAGGCTTTTCAGGATTGATCCCAGTTTCCTTGGATACTACGACATTAACCAAGTCTTACTTTAAACTTGGGCTCAAAATTGTGAGAGAATTCCTGCTAAACGTTTGTTTTTCAAGTCACAAACAGTTGCTGCGACCGGTTACTAAGGCATTGAAAACACTTTACCAGACTTAATTTTCAAAACTTCGCCGTTAGTGCCAATTGTTTGTTGTCAAGACCCACCAGTAGTCAGAATACGTTAATATTACTGCTAAGGAAGCTACCACTGCTAGGAGGAAGCTGAGGTAAGTACGTAATTTCATATTTGTTAGCTAAAATTACAAAAAAAGTAACCTAAGCCATTCTTCTTTGTATCTGAGAACTTGTTTTCAAAAGTGACTGGTGAATTCAGACAGTCAGAATGGCTTCAATTTGACACTACTGAAGTTACCACTACTCAAGAATGTGAGGTAAGAAGGTAATTTTATATTTGATTGCAAAAAATTCAGGTCTTTTGCTTTTGTAGCTTTGAACTTGTCAAGAATTACCAGTAATTCAGATGGTAAGAATGGCTTCAATTTGATACTACACAAAGTACCAAGGAAATTTAGGTAAGTAGTAACTCCATATTTGTTGTCTGAATTACAAAAATAACACTGGCCTTTTTTTTTTTTTAGCTGAGAGCTTGTTCAAGAGTTACTGGTAATTGAGGTAGTCAGAATGGCTTAAGTTTGATAATACAGAGGTTACCATTACACATGTAAGAGAATAATTTTGTATTTCTACGTTCAACTGCTATTATACTACAGTTTTTAATTGAACTAAGCTTAAAATAATTATGTAGTGGCAATACTGCAGAACTTGAGGCTCCTCACCATTTATGCTCAAGCACATCACTAGTTGGCGAGCGAGCGGAGCGAGCGAGACAGTATTAGGAGTGAATAATGCAAAATAGGGTATATGTTATTGGCATCGAGCGAAGCGAGCCAGACAGTATTAGGGGTGTATATGGCAAGTCTAGTGTAACGTGCCGAATTTACCGGCGATTAAGGTGGGAGTGGTCAATGAAGGTGTGGAGGCAGCCGCGCGGGAGGGGCGCGGCCGGAAATGAGAGGGTATAGAAAGTAAGGGCGCCACGTGTAGTGGGCACTAAATCTGAAATAAAGGGGTCTGTGGTCAGACTCCGTGACGAGTTGCAGTCTGCCGCGGTTCGAGCAAGGCGAGCCATCCCGCAGTTCTTATCAAAGAATTCTTCTGATTGGTCCCCTAGCCCTAGCCCTAGCCCTTGCGCGGCGCTATAATTGGTCACGCGCGGCGCTATAATTGGTCACATGATTTGATTAACCAATGAAATGAGTTTTTTGATAAGAACTGCGGGACTGTAGAGCAAGGCAGCAGGGCGTGGCAGAGCTGCTGCGTGACGCTTGCGCGGCAGAGGGGCCGCGCGCAGGACCCAACACGGCCTGAACGGAGGCGCGCCCGTAAGCGGCGACGTACGAACACGGCCGACTGCATACCTCCGGCACACACGCGCAAAGTGCGACGGGAAATAATGATAAAGTGAGCATAACAGTTAACCAAAGGCTAAGCATCGGACATCGAAGAGGGAACGGAGATGGACGTGGAGATATTTGACACCGGACGCCGGTAAATGCAAAATCGGGTATATGTTATATGTATATAATTGGCGAGCGAGCGTAGCGGGCGAGACACTTACAGGGTAACACAATTGAAAATCGGGAATGTTTGTTTATGTTTGGACATACGTATGTAATTTGACCCTCGCGTTTTTGTGTTAGTTATGTGGTCGACCCCGTCCCAAATTGCACTAAACAGAATCCTCTGGTTTATCGATCAGTACCTGTTGAATTGTTTACCGTTTTGAATTTTGCGGGTGCAGTTATAACTTCCATTTCTATTCGAGTTAGTGGTGGTGTTAAGTTAATGCGCTCTTTGTCATGGTTATAAGTAGTGGCTGTAACACACAATGCTTTGACACAACTGGACATGCACCTACACGCACCGTGCTCAACAGTATTTACCTGAAAATACATTGTCCACTAGACTACCACGAAGGTAAGTCTCACTAGTTATGCATGTCCAGTTGTGTCAAAGCATTGTGTGTTACAGCCACTACTTAGCTAGACTATCACAAAGAAAACGTTTAACTAACGTGTATTGTTTTGTTGTTGTTGTCAATTCAAGCAGTTTCAGCGAGTTGTTACTATGGCACTGAAATCCCTTTACCCTGTATGCGAAATTTAACAACTCGACCTTATTGAGCTTCAGTGTTAGAAGTCAAAATCATTCATATAAAAATAGTATAGTCTTTAGGCTCGCTCGCCATTTGTGCTCAAGCACATCACTAGTTATGCAAAACACTCTCATCATTATTGGCAATTCATGGGGCTGCATCGATGGTCAGGCCACTCAGACCAGAGCCTGGCCATTTTTGAGGCCTCAACTTAATAAGTAGATGTGGAATATCACGTATTTTGGTGGGCGTGGCACATTGGCAACTTTGTGTGACCACATGATTCAGACAAGTTCTTTTACTCTATGGATTCTGTGTTTGGCAGGGAAGTTGTGCACTCTTGACCTCCAAATACACAGAGTTGCCTTGGTTCTATCTTAGAACTTGCACAAGAATACACATCGGTAGTGCTATGATACATTAACTGTAATTGGCGGAACTACCCTGTAATATATGTGACCGTCTACGGGAAAATCGGGCACAACGCGGCATGCGTAGACGTCGCAGAAAGATCGATTTAGTTCTTAAAATTGTATTAAATAAGCCTAACGAAGGGAACGGTTAGGCGATATATAGCGGGAATGGCTAAAGCTACGGCGATAAAACTTGGAGAGCTTAATATCTGCTTGCCGAGGAGTCTGTAAGTACAAAAAAAAAAATTTTCGTCGGGGCCGCGTTGTGCCCGATTTTCCTGTAGACGGTCACATATATTGATAAAACTATGGCTTGCGATCAGCACCTCTACTATTCACGGCAGATGGATATGGGAGCAGCACAGAGTTGTCTACCTTAGCCACTACGTCGATGACTTTATCACTGTCAGAATATCCTACTCAGAGGAGTGAGCAAAAAATAATGTGAGCAAAAAATAATGCGTCTCTAATGCACAAACACTCTGCGATGAGCTGGACATGCTGATGGAACCAGAAAAAGATGAAGGACCGACCACATCAATCACTTTTCTAGGCTTTGTGCTACGATGGTTTTTTCGAAAAAATCACTTCGGAATAGTAAACTAAGGACTTGGGCTGGTTTGGAGTTACCTACAAATCTTCAAAAGGCTCTCGATATTAGATATTTCAACCACTCAATTTCGATCGCCCGAGTTAGACAACGACCACAAAATCTGGTAAAGGGTAAAAAATAATAGATATGCCCAGTTTATGTTAAAATATGTGGCCATGGCCATACCCATTCCAACACCCATACCCATTCCAACACCCCTGAGGAGCCAAGGCAGATCGAATATTGTATGGCTATGATGTTCACTTTCAAACCCCAGGACACAGAGGTAATTATCACATCAGATTACTCCAGTCGCTGTGGTTGTGGGTGCGTGGTTCATGCTACCATCAACTGGATGCACATTACAGTACAGTCAAGGAGCTGTCACCGATCGTAGCAGCAAACTTGTGGGCGTAGTTGGAGGGGTACAACCATCAGAGCCAGCCAGATGTGACGGCACAGGAGTAGTATGGTCAACTCAGCTACATAATACCACAAAAAACTGGACAACCAGGGAGTTCAGACTAGAATCAGTCCACATTTGGAGCTTGAATAACTCAACTACTGACGCTTTGTCCAGATAACCTCTCATTAATTTATTCCTCTGATCTTCAGGCACGAAAAGAGGCCATACCCATTCAAACTGCCATACTGGATCTCATCACATTACAGGAACCCAATTGGATAGCAAAGGACTAAACCAGCTTTGCCCTAGCCGTCTCCACCAGGGGAACATCTGTGCCTGCAAAAAGACGTTGCACATCATTTCACTATGCAAGGGTTAACACTATTCTGAACCAAAACTTTGTCATTATATTGCAAAATGATAGGCTAGGTCACTCGTCAATATAGGGTTACTTGGCCACTATACATCACATACAGATTGAAAAAGGAGGTAGGGGAAACCCAGGCAAAGTCCTATCACAACACTTCAACTTGTTATCAGAGGTATCAATAAAGGTTAGACCACGAAGCAGAGTTGTCAACCAATCAAAAGATAACTAGCTACTGACAAACTCAGAAAGGTGTGGTTGGGGCAACAAAACAATGTGGATCGAAAAATCCTGTAGGCTGCATTGTCGCTGATTTCTTTGGCTTCCTATGGTCAGGAGAAATAACCATACCATCAGACTCGGTTTAACAAGGCCACCACCTGTCATTCTGGGACATCTCGGTAGAAAGGCTAGTTTGCCAAACAACAGTTTGTGTCAGGTATAAAGCCTCAAAAAGGACTCGTTCAGACAAGGCAAGACGTCTACGTTGGGTGATCTGGCTGAGTCAAAGCAGTACAGTGTTCACTAGAGGACCAGGACAGGGGACATTGTTTATTTATACACTGCATGATGAAAAGTGTCCATTGACAACCATAACAAAATCGAAATCAGGTGATAACTAGATGAATAACCTCTACATCCTTGTCAACTTTTTGTCACTCGAATTATCAATGCACTTTACAGATTTTTTATGGTTGTCATGGACTCTTTTCAGGCAGTGTTTAGGATACCAAACCGCTTTCAAGAGCAAAATCGATCAATCAAAAAAGCACATTTCTACAAAACCTTGGATGTATGAATAAAGTACCAAGTTAATAAAATACAATATCATGGCAATGTATATCTTTAGTTTGTTTGTTTGTTTTTTGCTTGTTTTTGTCTTGAGATTCCGACATTCATATTAAAAATAAATATCTTGAAGGCTTGGTTTTAGTTGTTGTTTTTTCCCCTCATATTCTATGTAGTGATTTAGTTCTATAGAATTTCTTCAAATCATGTTATCAATTGACTTGGTCTTGGTTCATTTGTGTTGTCTCTCAAATACTTCAATAGACTCCTTCAGGTAATTAAGAGAATTTTTGTTTGATGGTAATTTTATGTCTCATTAATAATGACATGATTCAAGGTGAATTTATTTAAAAAAAATTGCTTGTTTTTGTCTTCTACTATACTGGTAGTTTTAGTTTTAATCGAATTTGCTGTCTAGTTTTAATTTTTCATGTTCTCTACAGTTCAGTTTTTCTTACCAAAAGTAAATTAACACAAAACTAAGTTGTACTTAATAATCATATGAAATTGTCACAATTTAGCTTTTGTCATCCATCTAAACTGATAGTTTTAATTAACTAGTTGTATTACAAATATTTAGTCTTATTTTTTTTCTCTTGTTCTCTACAGCCGAGTTTCAATTTTTCTTACCGAAAGTAAATAATATACTAAGGTGGTTTGGTTTAGTCTTAGTTGGAGGCATCACAACCTGACTTTATTTTATTTCTTTATTATTTTATTTTTATTATATTTAAAAGTTTTATTATAATAAGTTACAATTATTAATTATCATCATTTATTATAATTATTGTTTATTTATTTATTATATTATTTATTAATCACTCTTTAATTTTATTTGTTATCAACTTGTGTAATATATTTACGTTGTTATAATCATCATAATAAGCATATAATATATATATAATAATTCTTATGAAAATTGAAAAAATGTAACATTAAACTAGAACATCCACTTTGCTTCGGCTCCAAACAAAACACAGGAGGAAATGCCGACACCACTACCAGAGAAGCCAGAAATTGAAACAGTGCGACTCTGAACTAAATATACACATAACTCCTTAAAACAATTAGCTTAATTTACATGTCACCTACATGTGCCATTACTGTATATTCTTATAGTGGTCTATATTTGTGATTGGGCGCAACATAAATTTTACTTAGACAATGCTGAATACACAACCTACAATAGACTAAACATGCACTGAGTGCCCATGAACCTTTTAACCATCTTTTACCTAATTTTCCTGTTGTCTATAAATAAATAAAATGTGAAGAAGAATAATGAAAGGACTTGGTCATAATAAAAATGGCGATAATAAGCATGTGTTAAATGTCTTCAAACAAGTCAACATCTTTGAGGGCATTGTTTTGGGCTAACTTCCGCCTCGGGCACGTTGTCCCCCTTCCTTTGGTTGGCGTCCGTTTTAGTCTATTAGGAGATGACATTGTGATGTGAAGATCCTGCCAAAGGTAACAAACACACACACAATAGATACATCATGTTTTCTCGTCTCTTATTAGCAGCTCCATAGTCCAAGCTATAGAATGCTGATAAACTAGTGGATGTTATTCAATAATCAAATGTGTTGGTTACACTAATATAAGACCAAAAAGGTTTTTTCACCATGAGAACTACATACAATTAGTTCAGCCAATCATTATACCTGTTGACTAGTGGTAGCTAAGGCCAGTGGACTGGTGGTAGTCATGGAGATCTGAGTGGAGTCTGGCTCAGTAGGAGTGAACTTGTCATGAAGAAGAGAGTCAATGGCGGCTGAGGACGGATGCTTGTTGAGTCTAGCGATGTTGGGACTGAGTCGACTGGGACGAGGAGGATTTAGGGGAGGAGTTTTAAACTCTGGGGTCAGCGGAGTCCACTTGCGAACTAAACAACATTAGAAACATCAACACAATAATAATTCAATAATAAAAATAATGAGCAACTTTCTAACTGGAACTTAAGGGTGTAGTGCCAAGGAACCTGCAGTAATAAAGTGATTCAGTAGAATACCACAAAAGACACCCTTAACTCAATCAAACCATACTCTCTGCAAATTGACTATCACACACAACTCGTGCACAATTTGAATGCATATCAATTAACTTAATAGCAGTCAATTTACCACAAAGAGTTTTCACAGCAAAGGGGAGCCTTAGAGTCTACCACTATTGTAAGGCAGAAGCAGCATGTCTTGTTTGGATCACTATCTACAAAATATTCCTAAAACAGTAACATGTACTTAAACCATAGCTCCATAGCAGCAGGGCCATAGAGAAATACAATAAGGAATGAACGAAATCAAAGATTCTGAAGTGTGTGATATCATCACAATTAGTCAAGGGGCTCCAACGAGCTGTGCCTTCTTATCAATTAAAACCATTACCGTTAGCTCATAAAAAATGACTGAATACATTGCATCAATAATTCATGTTTTAATCAGAAAAAAAGTTCTGAGGTATTTCCAATAGCAGTACGTCTATTATGTACCATTATCCTGCATAATATCCTTGATTATTAAAGTTTAAAACCACTAGTCATATCTGTTTTTTAATCATACATTTCGGCTGCTATTCAGCTAGCCATCATAAGTTAAACATAAATAGTAACTGCTAGAAATGATGCTATAGCTATGGTAATGTTATAAATATGTTTAGTGATACTAGCAACGCCTCAAGCTATGATGCTCTTATTAGTATATAAATTATTTGTCACACAAGATACTAAGGAAAAGTGACTACACTGTTTTCAATTTACACTTAGATTTCTGTAGAAACTATTTTGGTGATACAACTACAATTTTCTAGTAGAACATCCTAAGGCTTTGTTTAGGATACTACAATGAAAAAGAAGTCTAAAACACTGTAGAGAGCTGAAGAAAAGACAAGGTAGGCACTGAAAAAATTTCAATGTATGATAGTACTAAATTTTGCTTTGTTAAAAAATTAATATAAAATCAGGAGTTCAAAAAAAATATCCAGCATCCATACATCACGCGAAAGTTCATGTAATGTTCAACATTAGTGGTTCAATTTGGTTGCTTAGCAACACACCACAAAGTCGTTATTGTGGACCACAACAATACTGTATCATAATATGAACTGAACACACTTCAGTGCAATATTAACAATTTCGTTACGTACAATTAGATTTTTTTTCACTGTTAACATTAAAGAGAGTCTTCTCGGCCAGCAGCTGTTGCTCACAGACACCCGGGAAAGTGTGATCGCAAGCTCGGCAAAAGAACAATAAAGAATAAGAGAATATTTAGAGAGCATCCAGTCCTACTCCTCACACAAACATTCCTCCCTTAAGCAATTCCTTCACTGCCACTTATCATTTCTCATTTCTGAACTTGACTACCTTTCTTGTTTCCAAATAGTTTGAGCTTACAAAAAAAAGATCATCCATTGAAGGGATAGAAGGTCACAGGAATTCAGAGAGCAAAGACAGCTCACTGAGATAATAACTCATTGGTGGGAGAAAGTAAAAGAAAAATTACACATAGCTGATTATAGTCCTTGTATATTTCCGGGAAAGTTTTTAAGAAACAAAAAAATTACAGCCATATTACCAAGGAAACTGTTTCTCACTATTTTAATGAATATACAACATAACTTGCAGATTGTTTTACCTGGCACTTCCATCTCTTCCTCAACGTTAACTGTTGGTCTTTGATACCTATTGCGCTCTAGTTAATCTTAAATTGAAAATTGTAGTTTCCTCATCTAGTGACTAAGCAACACTGTAGCCTCAATAGTA